>Ga0247782_1000027_pt1 | contig 219458 bp, 162 predicted proteins | sample UWRJL019104C5_FD_179928 | JGI IMG/M metagenome (GOLD analysis project Ga0247782, IMG submission 179928) | Plant litter microbial communities from Arlington Agricultural Research Station in Wisconsin, United States - UWRJ-L019-104C-5 | ecosystem: Environmental > Terrestrial > Plant litter >...
GTCCCCGCCCCGCGGGGGGGGGGGGGGGTTTTTTTTTTTTTTTTTTTTTTCTCTGCATGGAAACAAAAAAAAGAGTCGTCTAACAGGTGTACTCCCAGGCCATTGCGGACAACATGATTGCAGATACAAAAACAAGAACTTTTTTTTTTTTTTGATACAACTGCAAAATCTCAGCTAGAGGAAGACCAAGAGAGGGAAGAAGAAGAAGAAGAAGGGATTATTCGACCTACTTTACCTTATCTGACTTTGCCTTGCCTCGCCTTGGATCTATCGCCTCGCAAAAGCCAACGACAATCAAACGGCGGTCTGCCTCACCTACCTCACCTACCCGATATACCTACTATCTATCTATTCTCTCTACCCGTTCGTCAATGCGTTTGTCTCTATTCATATCCTGACGAAGGAGAGGGTCTTAATCTGGTGATGAGATGGGATGGGGATTAACTGGATAGCATGGACAATTACGGATGAGGGTATCTTATATCCATGGCTATATCTGTCCATGTGTCGTGTTAAATAGAATGAATTAGCAATTACCTCTCTACCTCCAAACTTACTGGTTATTATATAAAAACCTGATACCTACATATACATGGAGGGTCAGCCTACGTATTGCACAAATACATAAGTAGGCACATCCGACCGAGTATCAGGATTAGATGCTCAATCGTTCGTATTCGCCTTCGAGGATGTATGTTGATAGTAGGTAGAGACAATCGGGCTAGCTCAGGCCAAGTTAAAGGAGAAATTGCATTATACGAGGTGGAGAGTCGTATTTTACGTGCATAGACCCTCCATCCATGTCTCGTAATTGCACATGGAGACTGGACTCCAATACGGCGTCCGACCCGAAAATCGTGTCACGGTGCGGCCCGCAATCTCATTGTTCCAACGTCAAGCAAGTCTCAATTAAGACTTTGAAGTAGGATGATCAGGCCCGCTGTCTGTCACCCTGCTCAATTCATGCATGTAGCTCACTTCTATCCGAATCCCGTGAACCTCAATATGACCTGTATCCCGAGGCAATAACGTCTATGACACGCGAAGCCTAAAAACAAGGCGTAAGGATAAACCCCCCAAGATCAAGGACCAAAGACCAACGCCCCCAAAGATGCTATACAAGAGTCACGAAAGATGACCGAAAACTCCGGCAAAATGATCGGTCCGAGTTTAATGCTGTAACTCCGCCCTTGCTGCGTCATCAAAGCTTCTCATGCGCCGTTCGCGGCCTCGTTCCTTGATTTGCGTTGCGGCGAGTAGATGCGGAATTGGTAGAAGATGATACAATCTTCTATAACCGTTCCCATGGATCCGACCAGCCACGGTACGGCCTTGGTTAGGTAGCCGGGGTCCTGTGAATAAGAGAAAACGCTTAACCCGTACATCAGGTTACCAGTTAAGGAAAAACAGAAAAATAGTAGTGCAAGACCTATTCTACATCAGCACCTCCCTTATTTTGCCCCATCATGGAAAGAATTACCTACCTTCGCACGATTTTTCCCGGTAGTTTTTCACGATTTGCGGAATGCGAGCACTGCACGACGGTCAGCTTCACGGGTAAACGATGCTTCATTAGCAATGCCATACCACAAATAACAGAGCGCACTGGCATAACCTAATACCATGCCGCTGATGCCTGCGGGTGAGCTTGCATCCGGCGCTGTAGAGCCGTCGGGCGTATCCCAGGCACCGGCGCGATACGAAACGAACCACCCTGCAGTTCCGACGATGTAAATGGCCAAAATGCTCAATGCATTGCTCAGCCACGGGCTACTATTCGGCGTCTCGTCTTCGCCAGTCAACGCGCGCTTGATGGGATCAAGGCTTGATTCTTCATGCCACGAGTGGCGAATATGCGAGCTTGGTAAGCCCAAAGAGCTTCTTCGTCTCAGTAGAGGCTCGTCCTCCGATGCTGCTGTGCCCGAGGAATGGGCCCGTAGTCGTCGATCGCGGCGAGCATTACGGATGTTATAGTAGGTGCATTGCGTAATGAGGATCAAGTCAGAAATGCAGAAGTATCCGGCTAAGGCTGTGGCTGTTGGGGCAAGGCCGGTCACGAGGGCGCCTATCCAGGAGATTTCTTGTCAGTTTCATATCGATACTAAGACACCAGTGAGGTATAGAGTTGTCGATAATGTCGAGCATGAGGACGGATAAGAGGTAGATGGCGTTGTAACCAAGGGATGGACGTATGACGGTACAGACTCGGCAGGGCTTAGATAGATGGGCGGGCCCAGCCGCATAGCACGGAAGTCAAAGAAGAGAAGCATACCGCTTAAATTGGTCATGTCACCGAAGAGCCAGATAGAAAGAAAGCCCATCGATAGGCCTCCTGCACTTTTCGCTCTATAATTTGTGATAAGTTGAGGAATCTAGACGGACATCAGCTAGGTGTGGACCAGACAAAGCTCCCCGCGCCACGGCGACCGTACCAGCAAACAAATCCATGCTGTCAAGCTCACGCTGCCAAAAATGCCTGAGAGGGCTTCATTGACGGTTGGGGCCTGTAATATTTGCAGCATGATATCAGAGGTGTAGCTCCCAGATTATCTATAGGGATGGGAAAATAGGAAGCGAGAATATTTCTCCTTGTTAGAATAGCTGTTCTCGTAACAGCAGGGCACGGGTGTTATAAAGGAAAGCAGGGTAATCATGTGGTCGGCTGGCTATGGGCTGGCTATAAACTATGGGAAAGGAACATCGGCAATAAGAGTCAGCTGAAGAGAGGAGTGTGCTAATGATAGATACTAGGCAGGTAGGTAGTAGTCTTAGAATGCGCAGATAGATAATGTCGGTACAGAATAGATTGCTAATGAAGTGGCTGTGACAGATTAGAGGGGATTGGATAGACATCGAAGTGAGCTTTGCTTATCTTTCGAACAAGAGATAAGAGGGCATGACAGTGGAACCGTGGGGAAGACTTTGTGCCCACCATCAAGTATGTACGTACTACATACAGATCTGTACATTACACCGAAAAAGGTTAGCGTTAATATTTGGTTCTTGCTGTTTTGTGATGCAACGGAACGAAAATCGCATATTCGATCGGGAAGGAGCACGATGGTGTCTCGCTTTTTCCTCTTGATTAATTCGAGTTCTGTTTGCTAGCCGCAGAAGACTTTGACTGAAAGGGTGTAGACTATCGTGTTCTGCTAACCAATAAAAGCCGGGGCGCATCGCGAAGCCAGCTGAGAGCCTTGTTGTGACGTCGTCTGCAGTGCCAAATAAGGGTCCAACATCACCTGCAGCTGCGTCACGGCTATAGTACAGTACCTAATCTGTACTGTCTGGGGGCTGTACCCTGGTAGTTTATGGGCAGCTATCCCGTAGTCGGCGGGCCGCCTACAGCAACCACAGCAGTACATATCTTATCTCTCCGGTAAGCCTATCCTAGAAGCGAGAGCCATCGGGATACCGTCAATAGTCTCGCCTAGGTATTGCCCATTCCAATTCCTTAACTACTACATAGGTACCTAGGTTAGACAAATACGTCCAACCAGAGATTATCTTGTAGTGGTTCCAGGAAATATCTGTACTAGCCAGTTCAGTGTAGGTAGTACCTAATAAAAGGGATTATTCTAATGTCCAAAAATCAGCCTTGAAATCTGGAAGCGTTGTAAGGTTTGAGAAAATAGGTCAATTGCTCACTTAACTACTGACAGGTCTGAGTCTTGCGACCGCACAGAAACAGCGTCGAAATGCAGGCAACGGTCGGTCGGTAGATCAGGTGTGTCAGCAGCGTGTCCCGAATGTGGAGCGAATCAGGCACACGCGCTTGAGTCACGTTCCCTTGCCAACCACCACTACATAACTGCTGCCAATGAAAGGAAGCCGTTACCTATCGATGCGACGCGCATGGCCGTCTAACGTGGCCGACGTTGTTACGGCTGATTACATATATAGTATTTAAGGTGCACCGGCCAAAATAAAAACGGTCACTTAAGCCTCAAATCCACGTGCTAGTGAGAAACGTCGCGAGTTAAGAAAAGAAGAACTTAGACAAACAATACTTTGACGTAGTTTTAATCTTCACGGGATACCACTCGTATTGTACCCGCAAGTACAGATTTGTTACATTTTTGGCTAGCACGTCATTCGGCGTTGTCCTGAGACCACCCGATCATGCAGCTTGATATGAGAAGCCTCGTCTTGGGGCTCTCCGTCTTGCCAGGAGCCATCGCCTGGGGTAGCCTGGGTCATATCACAGTCGCATATATCGCCAGCAACTTTGTGAGCGACCAGACGGCGGCTTATTTCCAGGAGCTGCTGCGGAACGACACGGCGCACTACCTCGCCGGCGTCGCGACCTGGGCCGACAGCATCCGGTACACCAAATGGGGACGCTTCAGCAAGAACTTCCACTTCATCGACGCCAAGGACGACCCGCCCACGTACTGCGGCGTCGATTTCGAGCGCGATTGCAAGGTCGACGGCTGCGTTGTCAGCTCTCTCCAGAACTATACCTCGCAGCTGCTCGATGCGAAGTTGTGGCCGTGGCGAAGGACTCAAGCAGCGAAATTCGTTATCCATTTTGTGGGCGATATACACCAACCTTTGCACGTTGAGAATGTCGCTTGGGGCGGCAACGGCATCCATGTGAATTGGGAAGGACATGAATTCAATTGTAAGCCGGGAAACCTCTGTTATGCTGGTTGCCTACGATATTCGGCCGAAGCGACGACGCCACAGAATAAGATGTGAAGACCTAACAGATATTGCAGTACATCACGTGTGGGATTCCAGTATCGCCGAGAAGATGCTTGGAGGAAACCGAAGAAAGACTTACGATAACGCGTACCGATGGGCAACAGACCTCACAGAGGAGATCAAGTCTGGGAAATATCAGACTGAGAGCTCACTGTGGGTTCAGGGGTTGCTCCTAGATGATCCTATCGCGACATCAATGGTCTGGGCGAATGAATCCAACGCCTATGTTTGTTCTCATGGTGAGTGCTGCAGGCATTCTAAGTTTGATATTCCAAATGGACTCCAACCGCTGATACCAATTCATCAGTCCTTCCGGAGGGCCCAGCGGCTATTGCGGGCCAAGAGCTGGCGGGCGAATACTTTGAGAAAGCGGTTCCTGTGATTGAGTTGCAAGTTGCCAAAGCAGGCTACCGCCTTGCGGCGTGGTTAGATCTCATTGCTGAGAGGATGTTAGGAGCCAAAGAGGATTTGAGTGAGTTGTAACAGAACTATTTCAGCATTGTTTTGTTTTTGGTAGTCCCCCCAGAGTCAGCGTATCGGGGCCCGTCAAATCCAATTCGATTAAGACATCAGATACTATGGTTGGTTTTCAAATATCCTCACCGCCTAGACTACCGACGAGGGCCCTGGGTATGACGGCGCTCATGCAAATTCGCAGCAAGCAATAGAATTACAGCTGTATGTGAGTCGCTCGCGCCGGTAATGTGCTCAATGACATACTTACTGAGACATATCTGCCTACGTTGGATGGTTCGCCTCGAGTCAAACACTCATTCGAAACCAACTGAAGGCGCCTACATAACTTGATGCGATTTACATGATTCCATTTAGCGGGACGAGGGTGTCTGGGGCAGATAAGATCGGGAAGGTAACGTCTTAGCGATGGCTGGGACGAACTTCTTGAACGAAAGCGCATGGCATCGAAACATTCAGCTCACCTCGTGTTAGCCCTGCTGGGGGTTGTTGACTTGCAGATACCACCGTCTGAAATATGTCTTTGACAACCCTCCCCAGATCTATGCCAAAACTGGTACCAGCAAATTTCGGTGTCCATTCATTGCAGTGGATGCTGTTCTACATACATAGTCAGTTGCTTGATGGGTGATTATTAGTCATAAGCACTACCCAGATGTTCTAGGGGTGAAGTTTCACCCCTTGTTTGGGATGACCCCCATGCTACCTACCTTGCCAGTCTAGCAGACGGGGTTATACCCATACCCCGGTTTAATTAAACGGGCGGTCTACTGCTGTAGTTCAAAATTGCGGCTGAAGGAAGAAGATACTAGGTAAGCAAATTGATACGATAGTGTATGCTCTATACGACTCACATTGGGAATAGGAGGCTCTCACCTTCTATTCATTAGAAAAACGAGGGTCAATACATTTCAACAAGGTGACGTTACGGGACTTGATATGGTTAGTTTACTACTTACCTGGTGCTGAATAATATGTTATAATGTACCTAATCTTTGTTCCAAATAACCTAACCTAGAGCCTTGTCTATCCAAGATCTCAACTTGAGGAGAGACGAACTTATCAAGATGTTTCCTCCGTAGAGCTCGGATCAGTTAGCCGATTACAAGGGTCGGTTAACACGGATGAGGTTCAGCCTTTAAAGGCGTACCTATTCGAAGTCTACGCGGGCAGCAAGGTTCAGACGCCCATATTAGAGAGGGTAAAGTGGATGGAGATGGTTTCACCAACCTGGGGGCCGGAGCTAATACCATACTCTGCACGATAAGCGAAGGCAGCGACCAAGGGACGTACAGGAACCCAAAACCTTCTCATCAACGTGACCTTCCCGAATGGGGCTGCGTAGGGAGGCCTATGTTATAGCTGGTCGAGATTCCCAAGGCTGCGAGGGACATAACAACAACCAACACCTTCATCTTGAACAAGTTGTGAAACTTGTTTGTCAGCCTCCCATGTAAGAGCAACAGCCATTTCATAGGATTTCCAGTTACAGGAGATGGTAGCGAATGCCATGTCTCCTCACACTAGTGTAATTACGGTATACATCAATATTGCTTCTAGTCACCACTGTGCTGGTAACGAGTCAGCTTATCGGACGAATGCATGACGACGAACAGCACACTGCTTAAATATATTTTCGACCTCTTGCGCGGAGCAGCCGGGAGGGCCAAGGCGACGTCGATCTGATGTCTGGGCGGAAAATCATTGAGCAGTTGTCACGTTTATTTTGGAATACTGGCAACCCGTCATGGCGTGAGCGCGGGAGAAACAAGTGAGGGTGGCAGTAAGCGCCAGTTTCGTAACTTCAGATGGCATTTAGAGGGCAAGAAATGGCAAACAAGTTTCTAACCGGCTCTTAGGTGTCCCTGGTGATCGACGGCAGCGATAATCGACAGAACGCCAAGCACCAGATCCGCTTCTACAGAGTCGGCGTTCTAGTAGATAGGTACAAACTATGTAGATGTGAAGGGTATACAACGTTCGATAAGTAGTATATGATATGCATATAGTAAAAAAAGGAGCGGGCAGGTAATATTTTCAGGCGCATACTACCCAGATAGCTTTCGACATACGCGCTGTCTCACTGGAGAAGGTAGGACGTTGAATGCAGGTACGCATCATCCCTCCAGGCGAGTATAGGCATCTAAAGTTGGGAAATACTTCCAGTACGTTTCGCGTCAGAGAGAGCCCTGGATGAGACGCTCAGACAACCGCTAAGCTGGGGGTCTCTGTGCTCTGAATGGCCGACAGGCCGAAAAGTGGGGCCTGCCCAGACTGATCCGCGACACCTCGAGCCGCAAGATACGGAAGGGTATTAGACCCGACAACCTCCTTGCTCTCCACTTCAGGTACCTAGCCTCTTGCGGTCTCCTAATAGCTTTCCAAACAGGAGGAAACTCCTCCAATTTGACAAATCCAATGTCCCTGAATTAGCCATTTCTTCCAACATCACCAGGTAGGTTAGCTACCTAGCCTACGGGAATATCAACACAGCGCTCTGTTTCCGAGATCTCCAGTGTCATCGCATTCACATCATACCGTAGCGTATACTACCAACGCTATACGATCGATGTAGGATCAATTTCAGTTCCATGTAGGGCTTCTGAAGCTCTTCCTACGTTCCAGTGATGCCTATAGGTAGGTATTCATTCATCATCATCATCATCATCATCATCATCATCATCGTTGATTGTAGGGTAGGTATATCGATAGCAACTAAACCATCGCCAAGAAAATGACAAGGTAGCAGTTTGGCCCGATGTAATCAGATCTCCCTGATTAAACGTCTGCAAACGAATGGCAAGTATGCTGTAGGTCGCATAACTAACCGCTAGACAGGCCTCTGATATCTCCGTCTAAACTTTTCAAAGCCAATCAACCTGGTTCCCCGCTCTGTACAGATGTACCCTGCGCTGCAATTCGCTGCAATTCTTACAGCTTACAGTATTCACAGCATGGGCGCTCTAGTACCGCCAATACATGCTTCCAGTCCCTCTCCACCACTTCTCCGTCGTGGTCCCTCAACGGGGATTCTTTTTGGCGATATTCAATTAAGCTCTCGCATCCCTGTCGACTCTGATGCACCTTGGGCGTCGAGAGAACTCCTCCCGCCCTGCCCCCCCTGCTTTTCTGCAGCTTCTATAACCCCCAGGATCAGCACTCCTTGGCAAACCCTGGCACGCCTGTCGTTAGCTTGGCCTCACCCAGCGTAGTACTGTCTGGTAGGGTCTGCCTCTTTGTTTTGAATCAGTGGATACGGCTCCTTTCGTGACCCTGGGTGCGGAGGAATAATGATGTCGTCCCTGTTGCTGCTGGTGCTGGCCTGCACCGCAAGCGCGAGCCGTCCGAGAAAACCGGCCTGCTATGTCTCAGCAGCGCATATAAGAGAAAAGTCTTGGCCGTCTTCCGGTCTCGTTTTAATCCAACCTAATTCTCTTCTCACCAGTTTCTCTTCTCACTTCGGATTTCTATCCTTCCTTTTCTCCTTGAAGAATGCGCTGGTAGTGTGTCTTGTTCATTCGTTCCTTTTACACAGCTATTGTGATTAGTTCAATTCGACCCGACGTCTGTGACACATTCTTTTCAACCCTTCGAAAACGGTCTGGAACCATTTCTTACAACATATTCTATTCTTGCCTATAATTCAAAGCGAAAAAGAGGCTAGCATCTTTCTGTCTACTACCTCCTGGAAAGACTCGTGATCATGCATACCAAGAACATCCTCGTCGGGCTTCTCAGCCTTGCGGCCATTGCAGAGTCCTCTGCTATCCATCATCCCCTCGACAGCGTCTTGAACCGACGAGCAGCCCGGTCCCTCCAAGCTCGACAAGATGCCAAGTCTGATAGAGCCAATGGTCAGTACTCCTTATATACTTTCGAAACATGGGCAAGATAGAAGCTGACTAGTTCATAGGTAATCGCGGTGGGTTTAACGGCGGATTCAATGGCGGGCAGGGTGGCCAAAACGGACAGAACGGCCAGAATGGGCAAACCGGCCAGAACGGACAAGCCGGTCAGAATGGACAAGCCGGTCAGAACGGACAGAATGGCCAAGGTAACAATAACAACGGCCAGCAGGGAAACAGCAAGTCAAATCTCTTGGGGTGTTATCTGTCAACAAGCTAACGTTGAGGTATAGATGCTGCTGCTTCTCTTACCTTGAATGCCGATGCCGTACAGACAGGTTCAGCCTCCGATGGCAACCCTGATACAGCCAAAGGCGAGTCGGCTTCTAAAACGTGAGTGAAGACCCATTTTAGGTTAGGAGCATGTCTAATACGGCCCAGGGACAACGCAAACTTCATCAACTTCTGCTCCGGCAAGGTGTTGACCAATGGTCTACAAAACACGGAGGGTTCATGTAACGGCATTGGTAGGTTGTCGGCCATCCACAATTCATAGAGTAGCCTCGCGTTAACAAGTCACAGTGATGGGTAACATTCCTGCCAAGGACAAGATGGTCTCGAGTGTACTAGTGAACCCGCAAAACAACGACAACATCGATGCGAACACAGACTTTCAGATCCAAGTCCAGGTTTCTAACTTCGCGGCCGGCACCTTCACCAACGCGAACAGTACATACTATAGCGCCCCTCAGGATTTGGATGGCTCTGGTGTCATCATTGGTCACACGCACGTCACCGTCCAGGACCTGGGTGGTTCCCTGAATCCTACAACGCCTTTGGACGCTACCCAGTTTGCCTTCTTCAAGGGTATCAACGATGCTGGAAACGGCCAAGGTCTTCTCTCGGCAGACGTTGATGGTGGTCTTCCGGCTGGCAACTACCGCGTCTGCACCATGTTCGCTGCTGCTAACCACCAACCCGTCATTATGCCCGTTGCGCAACGTGGCGCCCAGGACGATTGCGTTCGCTTTACAGGTTTGTGCCCAAAACTTTATCCCTATTTCAACACAACTTCCCCAAGTTAGATCGCTAGCTAACAGTAGCAGTGGGTGGCAACGCCAACAACGGTCAAAATGGTCAGAACGGCCAAAATGGCCAAGCCGGTCAGAACGGTCAAAATGGTCAGAATGGTCAGAATGGCCAAGCCGGACAGAACGGACAGAATGGTCAAAATGGCCAGAACGGACAGAACGGTCAAAATGGCCAGAATGGTCAGAATGGCCAAGCCGGTCAAAATGGCCAGAACGGTCAGAACGGCCAGAATGGCCAAAACGGTCAGAATGGGCAGAACAACAGTAATAACTCAACAATAGGAGGGCAAAACGGCAATAATCAAGCTAACAACTCGCAGAACAATAATAGCGCACTAGGCGGCATAGCTGCCCCCGCCATCACCAACTCGGGTGATTCCTCGAGACCCTTCTCGGTCGCTGGCAACACGTTCGTCAACAAGGGGGCCGCGGTCCAGCGCAGCTGCGACATACAGCAGAACGCGTGTTCCAGAGTGGCCAACTCGAGGCAGGGTTCCTTCTCGGTATCCGACTGCCAGGCACAACAGCAGAAGTGTCTCCAGTCGGGTGGCCAATAAAGACCGGGTTAGGGGTTTGAGAAAGGGGATATTCTAGAAAGGAGGTTTCTATCTATCTATCTAGAGGGGCAAGCCTGAGAACTGGCGACGGTGGCTTAAGTGGCTTGTTGTATGTACCTACCTATGGTGACGTTGTTATGTTTGGGGGGAGGGTGATGTTCCAAAACGAAGGAGGGAGGATGGGCGACTCGACTATATTTCTTAATCCCACGGTTAAGGGGGCTTTGGGCACTGGATACCTGCCACCGCTGTGTTGTCATATGCATACACTTGGTTTTGTTAGAAAGGCTATTTTTACCTATGTATACTTTTCCATATTTCCCTCTTCTTTCCTTCACTTTCTTTTCCCTCTTTCCCTCTCCCTTTCCTCTTTCGTCTCTTTGCGGGGACAGACTTTGGAAGGGCGGGCCGAAGGTGGGCTTGTCACATAGCTACAGTAAAGTTGGGTTTCGCGAATTGGAACAAGCACATTCTCCGGCATACTACTACTCAGCTGACCTTGGGATGCGATTTGCATGTGTAGACTAAGTGAGAAGGTATCAGTAAATAATCTTCTTATTAGTCCAACTAACTAACACTAACAAACAAGTTCCCTTTCTTCTTTTCTCTCTCTTTCCTTTTTTTTCTTTCTTTTTTTTTTTCGGTCAGCTGGTTACTTGGTCAGTTGGAGTCAGTTGGTGGCGGCAAAACAAAAACAAAAAGCTGGCACAAACGGATACCGGTAATGCACATCGCGTGTCTCAACCTGCGTCTCGGACCCCTGTCCCACCGTCCCTGTAACCAACCCGCATCCTCTTTCTCCCCTTTCCTACCGCCACCTCCGCCACTTGCTGCAGGTACGGATTTAAGTGCCTACATAAAGCGAGCCGTTAAGCAGGTACTAAGTTAGACGTTCGTTAGCGATTAGTTTATTTACTTCTTAAACCGGACTGGTTTAAAACATACATATGGATGTATGTAGGTAATCTGTAGGGAGAGAGGCAAGGCGGGCTGGAATAGATACTATTAATATGTAAAGATAAAGTAAAGTGTATTTGCTTGCTTAGACACATGAATAACGTATGTATCTATCATGAAGGAGGATTTATATCTGTGTAGGTACGTCGGTATATAAAGTTAGATATCTAACATGCTCTTCGAGCCGTCTGCTAATTATTTTACAAGACCGAAATACCTTATGGCATACCTTACATATACTTTTATTTATGTACGCCTTTCACAAGAACCGCAGCAAAGCTACGCAGATGTCTCCCACTCTACTCTACTGAGTTTACAGGCTCGGACTAACAAATCACAAAGCTAGCAGCTAAACCAGTTCCCCAATCCTTGTACCCGATCGCCATGTGGAAAAGCCTTTTGTCGTGGCAACTTAAGTCAACGAAAGTTTCTATCCGCAGTCTCAAACCTCTTCGGTCTAAGCTATGTTAATCGATATCGAACTCCGCGTACAGTGTGTTTGTTGTACACACACGTATGGGCATGAACAAAAAACTAAATGATGTTGAGAGGATACTGTAAATAGATGCAACAATGGTCGACCACCCCCGTCTCTGCCCACTGACGAACGCCAACATGAGTATGGGCTGGACTTCATATTCTGCGTACGTACACTTTGAACCTCAAGCCAGGTTGCTCGAGCGTAGACGAAGATATAGCCTAAAGGGGTAGATATTTAAATTACGTACTTACTTGGATGTATCTAGTCCTACGCTTATATTAGTAGTTGAGAAGTTAGGGATCTCACGGTTCTGAGCAATTCCGAGATAGCTCTCTGGTGTACAGGTATGACAGAGACGAAATGCCTGGCCGAGTACATAGGAGTCCGCGTTATTACATGCCACTAGTTTATTTTATGGCCAAGAAATTCATTCCTCGTCGATCGCTAGCTAGACTAGGAAGACCTGGGACTTGGTTCACAACCAACTGAGTACCAAATCAGCGTGACGGACGCCTAATCAGACAACCGTATCCTCCAACATTGTCCCACCGCAGCGAACATATGACTTGAATTGTACATTGGGACCTCATGTGTGAGGCCTGGTATCGACGTGCAACTTTCCACTTGTGTCTCACAGCCGGATTCCTTTGTGCCTGGCAATCCATGCTCCTGACAAATCATTCTCCTCAAGCCCGCTTGTGCTGTTAATAACAAGAAATCAAACGAACCCAGCCTTAGGCCGCTGTGCCGCCAAGCTTCTCATGCAGACGGAGAGGAAGGACATGGAAAAGAAGAGTGGGAGAAAAACTGGGAATGCCGCAGTTGCATTAGACTGGAATGCAACTAACGGAAGTTGAGGGTTCCGCAACAAAAGGGCTCAACCAAATAAAAAGGTGTTAAAAACTTGTTGCTTGAAGCATCGAGAAAGAAAAGAGGATAGAATGATAAATACCATAACATGTCGTGTTACACATTATTGCGACCGCCAAGGGCCGACGTAAGGAAATATACAGGGTATCGTCTCCTCCCGTTCGTAAAAAACCAACGATTTTGAGCACCGCGCTACCTCACTAACCTAGCCACTGCTGCCTTTCGTAGCTCGATCATCGATGTCGTGCTCTTCCGCCTCGAGCCTCTTCCGCCAGTCGGCCAAGCTTTCGCTGAGTCCTAGACTGCGACTTTCATCGTCCCTTTTGATCGTACCGTCGAAATCAAACGCGTTTGAAAGACGGTTCACTTTCCTCGATTCCCAGTGGGATCGAAGCATATCGAGCTCGCTGGCTAGACTGTCCAGGGCTGCACTGTTCCTAGCGTCGCCAAGTCCCCCGTATACACTCTCGGCTTCAGAGCTTTCTTGCCGCTCGTGGCCCTTGCCATTCAGGTTCGGCGCGTTGGCGTTTGGATCGGAATTCATACGACTGCGCCTTCGGTAGTTGCCAACCGAGGTTCCGACTTGATCGAGGAGGAGGCTGACTTTATCTTCCGCCTCTTGTGCCCTTTTTTCGATCAATGCATTTTCTTCCTGCATCTGCTCGAGATCCTTCTCCTGAACTCTGAGCTGCTCCTCGAGGTCTTTCTTAGACTCTGCGGCGATGTCGCGTTCATGCTGGACGGCCTCGAGCTCTTTCCGCACCTCGGTCAACTGCTGATCCAAGCGTACCGAAGATGCCTTGACCTCGTTCTCCAGCTCCTCGATCTTTTTCTCTAACGTAGCTCGTTCCGCTTGCCAGTCCGCTGCCGCGAGGCCATCGGAAGCCCCGACACGAGCTTCCAAATCAAAATTCTCGTTCTTTAAACGTATATTCTCTGCTTCCGATTTGGCCAAATCTTCCTTCATACGCTTAAGCACCTTTTCGATGCCTTTGACATAATGCACGGCCGACTGATAATCGTTCTCGAGCTGCGCTATGCGACCGCGATAAGCTGCGTCCGTCTCCTGCGCCTGGACCATAAAGCCCTGCTTTGTCTCCTTATGCGCCGCAACGGCCGACTCATAATCGTTCTCGAGCTGCGCTATGCGACCGCGATAAGCTGCTTCCGTCTCCTGCGCCTGGGCCATAAAACTCTGCTTTGTCTCCTCAATTGCCGCAACGGCCTCGGCAAGTTGGCGTTCAAGTTCCACGGTACGATTTTGGTCCGGAGTGTCTGTAATAGCTCCCATGCCTCGCGCTCGAGCTAGGCCCGTAGGGCTGATACCTCTCTCGCTCAGTATATCCTTGAGTGTGTTGTATTGTACGGTAACTGCGTTAGTCTCTAGCTGCTGATTTGCCAACTGGTTTTTAAGCTCTGTATTTGATGCCTGAAGTGACTGCGTATCTTTGAAAGCAGATTGCAATTGGCGGCGGATAGTGACGCCTTCCCTGCTCGATTGTTCTTGGTAAGCTTCAAGCCCGGCAATGCGTTCCTCAGCGCTACGAAGCTTGTCAGCAGCCACATTGGCCTCCTGCTGGTACTTCTTGACCAAGTCTTTGGCTTCGGCAACTTGGCCCTGAAGAGCAGCAATACGCTCGGCATCAGCACGACTGGTTTTGCCTGGTTCGCTGGTAAGCTTGTCTAGACCGGATAGGATAACCTGCCGATGGGCCTGCGCCTCAGCTGCGTTGCGTTCAGCAAGCTCTTCGACGTCCCGTAACCGTTGCGTGGCTGCTAACAATTCAGCAGAACGTGCTTCGTGCTCGGCCTTGAGTTCGCTTAGCTTTGACTCGATAGCCTCTCGCTGAGATCTTTCCTCGTCGTATTTTCGCTCGAGGTGATTTCTGACATCGGCTGACATGGCCACTGCTTTACGTAGCGATTCAAACGTATCGCTTCCTTCTTTGGCGTTTCCTGCCAACTCATTATACTTGGTCTCGAACTCCTCCTTCTCAACACGTAGAAGCTGAATGGCGGCGGTTACTTCGGCAGCAATTACGGACTGCTCTCGAGCCTGGTGTTGCGAAATATGCAACTCGGCTCTTAATCGTTCGATTTCCAGCGATGTCTCTTGTTTGTAGATTTCCAATTCAGTCATCCGTTTTTGCGTCGCACTCAGCGTCTCGTCTGCAAGCTGGCGTGCACGCTTTTCTGTCGCAAAGTCAGAGCCGGTACGTAATAGATTATTCTGAAGTTCCTTTTGTAGATTGAGAGCTGCAGCAAGCTTGCGGTTCATCTCAGCTATCCGACTGGCATCGTCGCCACTCCGCTCGGCGTCAATTTGAGGAGTGCTCGACGCGCTCCCAGTTTGGGCGGCCATTTTTGCTTTCGCATAGACGGCCTCTTTGATCGCAGCATCGCGTTGCCTCTCTGCCTCAGCAATTTGCTTGGCCGCCAGAGCAGCTTGCTTATCCACAGAACTCTGAACATTAGCTAACTCCTGCCTCATGGCTAAGAGGGCTTCTATCAACGGCTTATCTTCATCATCAAACGTCTCCGCGCCTCGACCTTCGAGCGCGGGGCTGAGGCTTGCATTCGATGTGTACCCCGCCTTTCGCGCCAATTCAAGTTCTGAAGCATACCAGGCATTTCGATTACGTGCTGAGTCTAGTTCCTTCAATAAAGCAACCGTTTGCGAATTTCTGTTGGAGCCCCTCCGTGATAAAAGGTTGCTTATTTGCCGATTTGGAGGAGGGGGTGAAGCAGGCCGGTTCGTCACACTTTTGAGGTTTGGTTCCGTGTTGCTGTCGACTGAGCCTTGACCTCGGGTCTGTCGAGAAGTCTTAGTTTTGGATGCATCGGTGGCAACGCTGTCAGCCCTCGAAGCACTTCGCGATTGCTGATTCGGTGTCCTGCGACCGTTTGCGACGGGGCTATCTTCTTTTGCGGCGTCCCGAGATACAGGCGAGTTGGTGACGCTACCTGTGGAAGCGGAGCCGATGCCGGCAGCCTCTCTTTCTATCCGATCGATCGAGGCATTCCTCATACGCCGGTTAGCGCTGGCGGTGTCAACAGTCGGTCGCGGGGGCTGCCCCTGTGGTGGGGGGCCAGAAGGTGTCGAAGTGCCTGCTGCTCGTGGAAGCTTTGAAATCCCATTGCTAACAGGGGGTGGACCGCTCATATCTGCGCCACTAGCCCCTCTGCTTGATGTTGTAGGGCTTGCGGGACCGCCTGGGAGCCTCTTCGGGTCTGGCCCGCTTGAGCCTTCACGAGACGGCGCACCACGTCCAGAGTTTGATTCAGCACTAGGCCGCCTAGCTTGCTGCAGCTTTTGTGTATTGGACTGTATTTGTGCATCGTTTGGATAGCGGATCTTAGTAGTATCCAGAACGTAGACGAGGCTCAGGTCGTCAACTTGGTTTGTAGCAGAGCTTGGTTCTCCTCCAACAACCACAATAGACTTGCCCACAGATGTCATGCTGTGGCCCGATCTCGGTGACGGTGTCGGGCCCATGTTCTGGAATGTATACCATCGGCGCGAGGAGATTCGAAAGGCAGCAAGATCACCTAGGTCTGCTCCCTCCTCAGTTCGACCACCAAAAATGTACATGACGTCTTCTACAAGGGCAGCGGAGTGTCCTTCTCTCGGCGACGGTATGTAGCCTATACAATCCAGCTGTGACCATTTATTTGTGGGAGGATCATAGCACCAGACATCGTTAAACCATTGGAAGCCGTTTGTCCCACCAAATCTGTCACCCGTGAGTAAGTAGACGTCAGTAGAAGCGGGTGACCGGTATACTTACAGATACATCTTATCATTGTGGCTAATCATAGTATGATTCGTCCTGGCAGGAGGAACTTTTCCGGTTGGTCCTACTCCGGTGTCTGAATTCTCGAGTAGGATCTCCCAACGGTTATTGGGCATTTGTAATTGGTTCAGATCAAAGGCTGACAGGTCGTTCATGAAGTAACCTTCCACCTGGCCACCAAAGATGTAGATCTTTGACCCTACAATGTTCAAGGAATGTCCGTAACGCCCTGCTGGTCTGGGTCCAGCAGGTAAGGCTCTTGACCATTGTCTCGTGGCTGCAAAAGTTAGTCTCCGCTACGAGTCAAGAGCAGTGACCAAAAGCCAAGAAAAAGTAAGAGTTAGCAAGAAAGGTGCAGGAAAGATGCGTACAGGTATTGAGAAGATATAGGGTCTCATCCAGTATATCATTTTCGTCAATTTTGGTGTCACCGCCGTAGACAATGAATGCATTGCCTACTAACAGAGAAGAGTGGCCAACTCTGGGCCCTGGGGCTTCGGCGGTGGTTACAAGAGGATAGCATGATAAGTTCCCTCCAGCCTCGATGATCCATAGATCTCCTTTCACAGTCGAGCTATTTATCAAACCACCCATTATATATATGTCGCCCTCTTTAGAGGAAACAGAGTTGACAGCGGCGCCGTATCGCGGGAAGGGGCCGGGCACGTTCGAGGCGAAGGTCAGCCGCCGTTTCGACCATGGATACAATGATGCGTTTGGGTTTGGCTGGGGCGTATTACGAAACTACGAGACATCTATTAGCAACAGGCGACATGTTTTATTTCGTCGATACGTTCACTCACAGGGAGATCGCTCATTTGTTGTTGAGACTGCATCTGCTGGGACTGCTCCTGCTGAGCCGCCCGTCGAGCCGCATACTTCTCGACATCAGGACTTCCACCCGCCTCATCCATCGAGTTCATGCTACCCGTTGGGGTAGACCGAGCATGCTTTTCATCTCTTGCTAAGCGCCCTGCGGGACTCTGAATGCCGCTCGGGGGAGGACCGTCTCGACTCGATATATTCCTGTCCTGATTCTTCTTCGACTTGAAAAGGAATGCCATCTTGATGTAAGTCCAGGTCCAGAGAGGACCTCAGCGCACCGCGACTACCAAGTCAAATGCCAGTCTTTCGACAGGAATGTAGGTAGGCAATGACGGCAATCAAGTCGAACCAGCTTGGACAGCGTCGCACGGAAACGTGGTTCGGTCAATAGGATATCAAAACAAAAATCAATTATTGAGCAATAGATTAGAGAAAATCTGAGATGGCTGGGGACAAGGGCGTAGAAGCTACGAGGTTGGAACCTTCAGTGCCCGACAAGGTGTCTACTGCCAGCTGGGTATTGCTAGCTCGATTCCGAAGTCCAGTTCGAGTTCCGTACCGATATCTAAATGCAGGTCCTTCGATTGAATGTCTGTGTTTCAATCCAAAAACTGGGGTCTTCTCGTCCGAAATCCTGAAGGAAGTTGACTAAGAAGGCGCGAATACTCGTTTGTTGCGATTGAAGGTCGAGTAGGCGGTGTTCGGGGCTGGTCTACTTGTTTTTTACGAACAAACAGGGCTGTTTCGGACAAAAGTGACTGAAAGGAGGGTATATGTTCATTAATCGGTCATCTCAAGTCATTTCCTGCTGAGTCGTTCTAAAAAGCGACCTCGCGCGTCGAAACAAAGATAATTCGGAACGGAAGGGATTCATGAAGGATTTGATAAAGGTAGGAGAGGAAGAGGCCGACGAGGTTGGTCGGGAATTGCGACAAATTTCCCAAAATTTAGCACTGGCCAGACAGGGTTGGGGGATCTCGGGGGGTCCAAGTGACTTGAATTGGTTTACGTTGGTGGCCGGCTTGCTAGTCTTCAGATACACTTTCGAATGGTGCGCCAGATGCCAGTGTAGGCCATCGCCTAGTGGGTATGTCTACTATTCTGGGGGGGTCGGGAGTCAGGGGGATAGCTCCACTCCATAAAGTATGTGCAGGGTAAATTTGCAGATACTTTTTTCCATTTGCTCAAAAAGGCAAGTACTGATTGGTCCATTCCCATTCAGCATTCAAAATGTAACAAAACTGGTTAGCGCCACTATTCTAGCGCAGTCCTTGAAAGCAATTGGAGGGTGTGTGTATCCACCTGCACTACCTCCTCACTAGCGAGTACTTGAGTACAAACTCTAGAGATGTGCCTTTTCAGGGAAGGCTGAGAAGAAATGTGAGAGAATTGTGCTAGGGATAGTAGGTACCTTGTCGACGCGTACCGTGTGCAGATAATAGCTCGGATAGGGGAAAGAGAGAAGGAAAAATTATCAAGGGACTTTGCAGGCTATCAAATATTATGCACCTTTCCCCCTTCTCTTTATGAAAGTAGCTGCGATATGAATTCAAGAAGCCCGTATCTTGCAATGACAATCTATAAAAGACAGTAGGTAGCACACTTGATACCGGCCAAGAAAGAAAAGGGGCTGTAGAATGGGCCGGGCGCAAATACAAGGCATTCAATAATGACAACTCTGGATCAGCCGAGCATAACAAGAAAGCTGTCTGAGAGAGCTGAAACTGACAAGTTACTATTTCGAGTCTGACAATTTTACTCTCATAAACTTGTTAGGTATGTGCGTGCTAGGCGTGGCGTAGACCAGGCAGTGATTGTGTGATGATTTGAGGTCGTATCCTATCGCTTGGTTTTGATCAAAGTTCAAGTTTGCTTTTTGGGGTCAGACATACAGCATGCACCGGGCATCTTAAGTAGTTGTTGATGTGTACCTATAACGGCGTCTTGTTCAACAGCCATGAACCTAGCAGATTAGAGAGAATGAATCCAAATGACGTACACATCTTTGAAGCCGTTTTGACCGTGTGCCACATATTGTTAGTTATAAAGGATTTGAAGTGTGTTAACATACTGTCACAGCCACCTGGTAGAGACGTCCCTTATGTGCCCTTGGCGTTTATGGCCCTGTATTAGAGTGCAGGTATCTAGGTATTGCAACCTTCCTATAGGTGGAATATTTCACCGAGGAAACTGGCAGTGCAGTAGTAGAGAACCGTTGCACAATAAGAGGCATACTAATAAACAGCAACTTGTCTCACACATACCTAATTTACAGAAGAGATAGTTCCATCTTCTGCTTTTAACCTGGTAAGTATCCGGCCTCTCCTAAGCTTTCTTTGCACAACAGGTAATCTGTAGACAACATGGTTATAAGTATTTCAGCCACTGCAATATAGAGGCTTTTATACTGCTATCTTTATATATCACTTACTGCCACCTTGTGAAGCGATCTTTATTGTTACAGCAGTAATTATAGAACAGCTCTTAGTTTTGACGTTAAGTAGTAATATCTTGTGAGCGTAGAACGCTTGAAGTTTCCAGAGAATCAGCGTTCCATTGTCCAAGTTAAAGGTTCTCCAAAAAACATTGTGGCTTGGCCCCTGTATGTTCTCATGTTAGCTTAAATGCCTTTTATACCTGAAAGGACAACTTGAAACAAAGATTATTCGCATGTGACACCGTCACCGTAATAAACGCTAAGAATACAACAGCAACTCTCCATATGAAGCTTTAGTTAAGCTTCATAGGTACATACGTAGGCAAGTAAGTAGAAAAGCGTTACCAAAGCTAAAAGGTCACACCAGCAAGAAACCTACCTACGTTACTAGATATACAGCACATATGAGTATGTGTGTAGATACTATGATGTGCCTATGACAGTATCCAGATTGGTTAGCTATAAGTGTGGAATTGGGTTCGATTCCCAACAGTGCTAATGGTTTTCTGTGCTTCGCTCTCTTTTCCGTGCCTTACTGGGTAAGCATCTAGATAAAGAGTAACTCTGCAAGGTGCTCAGACGTCAAAGTAAACCTGTGCGCAGTTATTGACTATAAACTTTACAGGTAGGTAGGTAGGTAATACTAGTCTACAAGTCAACTTGCATTGATGTTGCTGTGGGTATGCTGTGCCCTTCTAAAGGCTTAATAGGCTGGACTAAGGAACATAAGCCCCACTCAGCACTTAGCAGTTAGAGGTACCTCTATAGGTCTTCAATAGAAGGTGTGCATTGGACTACACGTCCTAGGATACGCTATAACGTTACAGCAGCGGCAACTGTGACAGCACATACACAGGTACCGATGACGCTGACTGCTGTCAGCCTCGCCTTCCAATCACTACGCCAGATCCAACCCAAAGCTCGGTAGGCATAAGGCAGGCACTCCAGGTCGGCTCAACAACACGTCCAATTGGTTTGGGGGCCGAATTGTGTGTTCAGCCTGACGAAAGCTCAAGACAGCCTAACTGAGACATTTCTTTTCCCTTCATTAGTAATACCTTTATTACCAACTATCCCGTTGACCGTTGTATCCAAATATTCATCTATTTTCGCTCCATGCGCTCAGGTTCGCCCTAAGGGTAGCTTGCTACCTCGTCACATACCGCCGGCCAACTAGATCAACCAACGAGGCGGCCGTACAAGACAGAGCTAGAGAGCGCCACAGGGTTAGTGTGCGTGTTTGTTCCTGTGCGTGTATGCCCGCCTGTGAAAAGGAGAGTGTAAGAGAGAGTGCAAGCGCGCTCGTGTCGCATTGCATTTTTCGTCTTCAACAAGAACCTGCTTCATCATGACTGTCGTCGCAGCACACCATTACCACCAGACCGCACGTCCTTCACAGCAGCAACAACCGTCACGGTACCACGCGCTGACCACTTCATCATCATCTGGTCGCCCAGATAGTTCATCTCCCCGCCGCCCCGCAGAAGACTCGACTGAGGTTACTGCGATCCATCTCTCAAACCCCTCCAATTCGCAATCGATACGCAATAATTTTGATCCCGTTGCCACTGGTGCTACAATGCCCTCGCGCCTAGGCACTAATGGCGCGTCCGCCGACCGTAACTCTCCTCGTTCTACCCAGTTCCGAGGGGAGCGAGAGATTAAAGCGGCAAGCGGTCGACCGAACGGCGCAGTAGACAGTAGTGACTCCGATCGTAGAGCAGCCGACCGCTTTCCCAATCAAAAGAAACTTACCATCGTAACCTCCCATGACGACGGTGACCATAGCCACACCCAGCGTCCGAAGCCACCCTTGTTACGATCTAAGAGTGACTATGTTGTACGACGAGAGGCCCAAGAGCAAGAGCCTGTCGAAGATGAATCATATGATTGGGGTGCACGCCACGGATTCGAAGATCACTATCAGTCAGAAGATATCATCTCGCAACTAGCGAATGTGAGTGATTTCCAACGGGTCTCCATGCAATATCTAGACTCGCAAAGTGGCATTGCTCCTGATGCAGCTTCAGCTGCACGCGGCCGCTCCTCTCTATGATGTAGCAGGTACTTAGTAGTCCAACCTCAACGCTGCAATCGAAGAGAGCGGTCCTTGGTTGCCTATCCACTGCTACCACATGCGGCTCTCCTCCTTCCTCCACCAAGAATCTAGACAATTATTAGCCAACTGGCTTGTTTAGTTATCATAGCTTGTTTTCCGCTAACCATGTCATAGAACTGGTATATGTATTTCACCGACAAACGGCACGAGACAACGGGACAGCCGAAGCCGCTTAATTATGAAATCGAGGATTGGCGCATGAGAGACCGCTTAAAAACCGTCTCGGCTGCCCTCGCGGTGTGTCTCAACATCGGAGTCGAACCACCCGATCAGCTGAAAACCAATCCCGGTGCCAAACTCGAAGCCTGGCAAGACCCCTTCGTGCCGCCTGCTACTAAAGCCTTAGAGAGTATAGGAAAGTCTCTACAGGCACAGTACGAAAACATCTCTGTCCGGACAAGATATAAGCAGTATCTCGATCCTTCAGTTGAGGAAACCAAGAAGTTTTGCATGTCCCTTCGAAGGAACGCCAAAGACGAGCGGGTTCTGTTTCATTACAATGGGCATGGCGTGCCCAAACCTACTGCATCCGGAGAGATCTGGGTGTTCAATAAGAACTATACCCAATATATCCCTATATCGCTGTATGACCTTCAGCAATGGTTGCAATCGCCTACCATCTTTGTCTGGGATTGTTCAGAAGCAGGGAATATTCTAAATAATTATCACCGCTTTGTAGAAAAGCACCAAGAAGAGGAAGACGCAGCGGCGGCAGCTGACCCGAGCTATGAGAAGGTGAAATACGACTCGTATCTTCATCTGGCAGCCTGTGCTGTCAAGGAGAACCTCCCAACCAACCCTCTGCTACCGGCCGACCTCTTCACGGCCTGCCTCACGACGCCAATCGAAATGGCATTGTGGTTCTTTGTGCTGCAAAACCCTCTGAAGACTAATATAACACCAGAGCGAGCCAAGAAGCTACCCGGCCGGTTGCAAGAACGTAGGACCCCTCTGGGAGAGCTTAATTGGATTTTCACTGCCATCACAGACACTATCGCCTGGACTTCTTTACCTAGAAAACTATTCCGCAAGTTTTTCCGCCAAGATCTCATGGTTGCTGCTCTCTTCCGCAATTTCATCCTCGCACAGAGGATCATGATGGTCTATGGGTGCCATCCCCAGTCATATCCAGAACTTCCGGATACACACCAGCATCCTCTATGGGAAAGCTGGGATCTCGCAGTCGACTTGGCTTTAGCCCAGTTGCCAATGCTGGAGAAGAAGGAGAGTGAGGGTATCGATTACGAGTACCAGAGTTCGAATTTTTTCGCAGAGCAACTCACCGCATTTGAAGTCTACCTAGGCCGAGGTGACGCTCTGTTGCAGAAACCTCCTGACCAACTCCCAGTCCTGCTTCAGGTCTTGCTTAGCCAGCAGCATAGAGTCCGAGCCCTTATTTTGTTAGGCAGATTCCTAGATTTGGGCCCCTGGGCCGTTCAGCTCGCTCTGAGTATCGGTATATTCCCTTACGTCCTCAAGCTCTTGCAATCTGCTGCTTCGGAACTAAAACCTGTCATGGTCTTTATCTGGACACGTGTTCTTGCCGTCGACATTTCCTGTCAGCCGGATTTGATTAAGGACAGCAGTTATAACTACTTCGCCGCCATTCTCAAGCCATCTGAAGGCCTGCCAGTGATCAATAGTGATGAGCACAAGGCAATGTGTGCATTTGTTCTTGCCATGCTTTGCAAGGGGTATAAGCCAGGCCAAAACGTCTGCAACCAAACTGATGTCATGACATACTGTCTGGCTCATCTCAACAACGACGAAAACGTTTTACTTCGACAATGGGCATGTCTGTGCATTAGCCAACTGTGGCATGACCTTCCTGAAGCGAAATGGAGGGGCATCAGAGAGAACGCGCCAACAAAACTCTCTGCTCTTACCAGAGATTCGTGTCCGGAAGTCAGGGCCGCAGTTGTCCATGCCATGACAACGTTCCTGGGCATCCCAGATCTGACCGACGAGGTGGCCCGCATCGAAGAGTCCATTGCGTGGACGCTGCTTGAGATGGTCAACGATGGAAGCCCACTTGTGCGGAAGGAGTTGCTTGTGTTCTTGTCTAAATTTGTGCTTCGTTACGAGAATAAGTTCATTGTGGCAGCGTTCGAGCAGCTGATGGAAGAGCGGGAATACACTAAGTACCCTCCAGCGGATGACGACATGGATCACAGGATGGGCCTGCATTATTCCCGTCCCGAGAACCGGGGTCCAGATGGCCTGATCAAAGCCTCTGCTCAAGGCATTTCGTTCAACACGGTATTTGCCGCCTGTTGGAAGCATATCCTCATACTAAATGTCGGCCCTCACCCAGAAGTCCAGCGAGACGCAACGATCATTGTGGATTATGTACATCGCGCACTTCTCGCTTCTTCTGTTGGGTCTCAAGCGCAAGCTCTCGTCGACGAAGTTCAGAAGCGGGCTCAGAGGGCTCGAGGCCACAAGAAGCAAACCTCCGCATCGCGTAACAGTACTATTAGCGTGCCAACTTTATACAACACCGAGAGCGAACCATCACCCGGGTTGTTAAAACGGACTGCAAGTCTGCTATTCCCGAGCCTATGGGGTGTCGATGACAGGTCGAGTAGCTCAAGCCTACCGGCACCTCCCGACCTAAGCCGAAACCTGTCCCAGAAACTTCGGCACCCGCCCGACTGGAAAGCCCCGCCCGAACAAACCGACCAGGCATACGTTCCCGCTCATTACCATGTAGCTGAGGAGCCGGTCTCTGGCACCTTCAAGGCCCGGAACCTTGATGAGGTGCCTTCTCTTCCCCTACACAGCTCCTTCCTAGACTGGTCTATCGAGTATTTCCGCGAGCCCCAGATGAAACCGAGCGAGGCTGAAGAGCCGGGAAGCACAGAGTACAATGAACGCCTCTGGAGGCGGTCCCGCAATGAAGCAATCCTAAGAGAAACGCAGCCACAGAAACAATATGCGGGGAACCACAGTTGGAATAACCAGCTCTGCATCATGAACAACGGTGCACAACCGACGAAAATGACGTTCCATCAATTTGAAGATCATCTTGCCGTTGCAGACGACGGCAACACAGTCCATGTGTGGGACTGGAAAAAACAAAACAGGCTACATCGCTTTTCCAACGGGAATCCCGAAGGGTCCAAGATTAGCGACATGAAGTTCATAAACGAGGATGACACGGCATTTTTAATGACGGGGTCGTCGGACGGAGTGCTAAGAATCTACCGGAACTACGATTCGGCAAAGACTATTGAGCTTGCTTCTGCTTGGAGGGCATTGACACACATGGTGCCAAGTAACGTGAACTCTGGCATGGTTTTCGACTGGCAACAAGTTACAGGGAGGGTCCTTGTGGCAGGCGATGTGCGTGTTATTCGCGTGTGGGCTGCGGCATCCGAGACGTGCGTGACGGATATCCCAGCACGCTCCGGCTCGTGTGTCACCTCACTGACGTCGGATCAAATGACTGGCAACCTCTTCGTTGCCGGTTTCGGCGACGGCGCCGTAAGAGTGTTCGACACTCGTCTGCGGCCCCAAGAATCCATGGTCAGGAAATGGAAAGACGATTCCGATAGACAGTGGATCCGGAGCGTACACATGCAACGTGGGGGACAGCGTGAGCTTCTGTCGGCTAGCCGCGACGGGAAGGTCAAACTCTGGGATATTCGAATGGACACGCCCCTCCGTGTCATCGTGGCCTCGCGTGATACTCTACGAACCGCGAGTACGCATGAACATCTGCCCGTCTTCTCCGTGTAAGTATTGATCACATGCAACGTTGTCGTCTCCTTGGATTAGAATTCTTACTGATTTGTGATAGCGGAACGTCTGCTCATACCGTGAAGGTCTTCAATTTCGAGGGCCGTGAGCTTTCTCGGATGGAACCTTACTCGAGCTTCCTTCAGCAAAGCCGTAGCGCTCCCATTGCTGCCACGGCTTTCCACCCTCACCGGATGATTCTAGGATGTGCAGCCCGAGGAGACCACCATGTCAATCTCTTCACCTGCGCCAGCGAAAGGCCAGAAGCCTTTCTCAATGCTGTATAGGAAAGCATACGGGCTACCAACCCAGTTTTCTCCCCCAAACCATGACTATAAGAAACATAATATCGTAATCACGTTGGCAGAGCTATCACTCATCATCCTTCTTCTGATAATGACGGCTTGCATAAGAGGGGACATTTGAGGAATCACGTCGCTCTTCCTAAACAGGTGTTGATAGCGTTGATTTCACCAGCGATGGGGGTTCGTGGATGACATTTTTCGGCGTCTGTTGATAAATACACATTTCGTTTCCTTGCTCCCCTCTGCGGAATTATGGTCATGCCCTTGTTCTAGAAGTAAAAGAGATGGATGCTTCATTGCTCTTAATCGAGTCGCTTATTACGAAAGCGCAAGGGCGTAGGTAGGGAGACAAAGGTCGAGTAATAAACAGTCCTCACGAAGATGAAGCATATTTACTTTGCTCTCATCGTGCTGTAAACTCTAGTATCTAACGACAGCTGAAATATTTGATCAGCGATGGTTTATTCTGTACCTACATAGTTAATGCGATGAGTTAATGCAATATGTTCCAGCAAGCAAATGTACGATACTACGAAAACCTCGCGTTCGCGAAGCAGAGTCTGCAAGCCAAAAGACAAGCTTTAACGCATAGTGGTTTTATGACAATGCTATCAAAGCTATCCTGTTTTATCCTAACCTAGGGAGCTCGCATACCCAGTACTTTACACGGCTCCTGCTCGCTGATTCGCTATCTACATACATTTTGACATGAAAAGGGGGAAACGAAAGAAACAACAGTAAACCACCGCTAAATATTATGTGTTTCAAGTATGACTCTTACCAAAATATCGCTATTCCATTATGCCTGAACCCTCAGAGCCAGGGAGGGAGAGTGTGTGCGCGTCTGCACTTCCGTCTGTAGATAAACCAGGCATCACGTACCCAGTAAAGTTCAACCGATCTTAACCACCTACGCTACCTCAATTTCACCGGCCGCGGAGCCCTCGGGAGCGCGGCGCGAAGACGGACGTAGTACGCTGACCAGATGTCGACGAGGGAGACCGGCTTACGCCACGCGACTCTGGTCCTATTTCTTGATCCAGTTCTGGGCCTGACTTTGAGTCTATCTCCTGAGCGATTATTAGAAGAATGAGCAGTAGTAGAGCCGGGATCTTTGTCCCATGCTTCTTCTTCTTCGTCTTCGTCTTCGCCTTCCGGTCTCTTTTTCTTTTTGCGGGTGTGGGAAGGGCCATGGCCGTGGCCGTAGTCGATGGGGCCAGGGATGCCGTGGAAGATGCAGAAGGAGGATATACAGCGCACGCAGGCCTTGCGCTCGTACTCGGAGTACCGCTGGAAGTGATAGTATGGTTCTAATGGTGGTTCTAGTTTTGATCGCGAATGTGATGATGGTGAGGGTGAGTGCGAGTGTGAAGGGGGTGGTTGAGAGTCTACTGGCGGTAATAGGGGATAAGCCCAACACGTCTTGGTCTTGTCCGGGAGGACGATGATGCTTCTCTTGCGCCACTTCTCGCGACGCCAGCGTTCATTTTGCGGATAGCAGGGATAGGCATAGGAACAGGTATAATACTGCAAAGGCCGCGACCTCTCATACCCCTCCTCCTCCTCCTCCTCCCCCTCCTCCTCCTCCTCCCCCTCCTTCTTTTCCTGCTTTGTCCGTTCATCTGCCTCTTCATCTTCTTCAAGATCGCGTGGGGTCCAGACTCGTCGATGAGGTCTCAGTTGATGCTGTTTGCGTCTGCGGATATACCGCACGAGAGGCTTCTCCATCGTACTCTCGGAAGAGTTCGAGAACGAGTTTATTGTGAATGGAAGCTTGACCTTGACGGCGGGCGCCGTGGGTAAGATGGCCGGGAGCCAGACGCTGGGGTCGAGATCAGGATAGTCGTCGCCAGGTTCGATCTCTTTCGGCTGCCGGTGCCGGTACGGACTTCTATTATACATGGTGGCTTCATGTTGTTCGAAGGATATTCTGTTAGCAGTTGTTTTTGTATAGAAGGTATTTAATTAGTTATTCTAGATGTGGATAAAATATATAGATACAGATAGGCGAGCTAGACACACCATCTTCACCATTATAGTATGTTCCGGACGTCTCATAGGTAAAGGCGTTCACGAAGGAGAAGAAGAGGTCTAGACTCATTATTAGATTTTTTTTTTTTCTCTTAACAAGTGGTAATATTTGGTTCTTTTCTGCAAGTATTATATAGAGATGGTTTCACAGGCATAAATAAAGCCGTAGTTATAGTTAGTTGTATGTTCCTATTAGAGGGGCATGTCGTATACTTCCAAGGGCTTTGGAGAGTGTCAAGGAGATTTGATTCCGAGAGTATACTGGCAAGATGAAAACGTCCCCGTGCAAGTATGAAGCTGATCCCCCTTTCCTCAGTAGACAACCCAGTTGCAAGGGCCGTGCGATCACATATAAGCCAGCCGCAGCTGTCACCTTCTTACACGGAAAGGAACGACCGTCATTGCCGCTTCAAGCTGAGTTTATCGACAAATTTAAACGATAAATACACTTAGACTTCCTAGCTACTTAGGGTGGAAGAGGAAGCTAGTGGGGGTGCCGCCCGCTCACTCGCGCACTCATTTAGTAACTTTTCTTCAGCATAACCAACGAAAAGAATTTTTTTGTTCGCAGCTTCTCCCTCACCGACATATTAGAGTTGAGGCTCATATATCTGTATCGCGCCTTTGTACGCCATCTCTTTCCACATCACGACGATAAGCACCTCAGCGGGACGACATCTCAACAAGACGGGGCCGTGGAACTCATACGCTTCGCTCTGTAATTAATGTATAATAGGTCAGTTATCTTGCCCTGATACTTGGCGGAAAGCAACAGTAGGCTTCACGCTGTATCGACAGCTTCTATCCGCGAAGAATTCCAAGGTTGCTGTAAGGGATTGTTGTGGGTTGAAGGAAAAACTCGCCGTTATGTAGATTTTCTTAAATGCGTTTATTATGTGGTCTGCAATCACGAAGATAAATCAAAATAACTGTCCTTTGTCTTATTAGATACCTAATCGTGCAACCCAGTCGGCAACTCTGCGGATGATGATATGGCTTCCCAGGCCGCGTCTACCAGTTCCACTACCGTCCCGGTCCGGCCGGCCCCGTTGTGAAACATCTGCGGTGAAAACACCGACGACACACCGCATGTATATTTGTGTAATACTAGGTAGTATAGTATTAATGTCGTCCCCGGAACCACCAATAGTCTAGTAATTACAGCACAGCACCTACATACCATCATGATGCATACATATTGCTTACTACCCTGCTTAACACTACGTAACTTGGGAATCTTCTCAGGTTTGCAAAACGGAGATTACCACCTTTGGATAGTTCGTTTGCCGTGATAATTACCTACCTACCTACTTCTTACCAAGCTTCAAGTACCCACCACCTGACTCCCCGGCCAGATCCGCTTATATTATATGAATCTACGATTTCAAGTGTGCAACTAATTACCTAGGCTAGTCGATAATGCTCTCTTAGAATAAATCAGTTATTTTATTAAAATAAACCTTACCTTGGCCCTTTCTTCTTTTCAACCTAGCGACATCTACGGATGTGCTGCGTCTCTAGGTACTGAGCCCTGCCGTGGAAAAATGCATATAGCTGCATCGGCACTTATGTAACTGCTTAATAGGCTACCTTAACTCGCACCCCGCTACCAAGGGGTGTGCGGAGAAGATCTTAGAAGGGGTGAAGTCGAGACCAATCTGTATTTGACTCCAGGACCTGTCCTATTCTATCTACAGCCTTTCGTAATGCTTGGCGTTCGTCGGTGATGTCAGTGTTCTATCCGAGTACAGTATTACTAGGTCAGCAACAATGCAATCGATGAAAGGTATCAAAATGATACTCATCTCGCTAAGCGACTCCTAGACGAAACGACAGTACTACTACATCTCTACTTGTCATTTTGCGATTGACAAACTTTCATATGATATAACCCCAGTAGACACTGGGTGCTTTTATTTAATATATATTATCGCAGATTTTCAGCACGTCTTGTTGAAAAACGGCAGTCCGCCAGTCCCCCCTCCGTCTTTCTTCATCAACAGTAACCATAATTAGAGCCACCTGCCATCGATTCCACAGCCGACTGGGTTATAGAATGACGTAGCATATTCACTAATGAAGATCCCAAAAGTCGATCATAATCATGACGTCGATGATGACGATTACCCAGCCTACCTAAACCCAAGTCTAGGTGTACTGCCAGACGTGCTCCTCGGGAGGAGCGGAGGTCCGGATCTCGATCCTCTCGCAGCCCGGGAGCGGTGTGGTGAAGGCGAAGACCTGGTAGAACGAGTCGGGGGTGGAGCAGAGGTAGAAGGAGTGGTCCAGGAGGTACAGGTCGTCGTCCCGGAAGAACCCGTCGATGATGGATCCAGGCGGAATGTAAGCCGAGTGCGCCTGAGTGAACGAGAGCGAGCCATCAGGAGCCACGTAGACTGTTTAATTAAGTTTTCGCGGTTAGTGAGATAAGTTACCTATGTCAGGGGGCGGGATTTCTTGCCTTGTTGGCCACCTGGAACTGTCACGTCCAAACCCAGTGAGCTGGGTCCCTCGCCTATGACAAAGACAGTGTCCGTCCCCGAGAATTGGGAACAGTCAAGGCCTGAAACGCCATCCGGGCAGTATGTGGCGGTTTCTTTGTTGCCGTAAAATTTGCCGCCGCTGGCGTTGATGGGGCTGCCTGAGGGAACCCCGCCGTCCTCAGGACCCCAGACCACGGCAACAAACGGCCCTGGCACATTTACGTCTGGTTTGGCTGATGCCGCGAGGGCCACAAGAGGGCAGGTAATGAGAGCCAGAGCTGCCTTCATCGTGAAGAGTAGATGTGAGGAGGACCAGTTGGTGGAGTAGCTAGGTAAACAATGTGAACTGCTGAGGACCGTTGAAGACCGGTGAGGATCGTGGTGCGTGAGATGTAAGAATTATTGCGAGTTCATAAAGTCATATATTTATACTCTGATGTCTTCACTGCTCTATCAAGTCGTCGAGCAGTTCACCGTGGGACCCAATACGAATTAAAAGGCATTTTCGTGGCCTTGCAGCGTGCGTTGGCGGAAGAATACGGCGTGACATCGGGCGGCCCGATGTGGCATAGTAGCATAGCATCCAGGCGACCAGGGCGGCGGGAGCCAGCCGCTTATGCATGCTAACGCCATCAATAGGACGGGACCTGGATACTGTACGGTCATCGTTAACCACAACTCGTATTCTGTTTCTCTCGTGTCTTTTCTTTCTTCAATTACAGAAGCAAAGTTACTGAAATGAAGAGACGGCAAATAAAGGCGCTGCTGACGAGCCGTGATGTCACGGTATATCAATGGCGATAGGTGTTTGCTGTTGTGGCTCCGAATTCAGATTCAAATTCACATCCACTCCCCGGCGGATACCTTCCTGTCTGTGGCGTAAAGGGCCGAGATGGCGTCTCGTATCACAGAGACACTTGTATCACGGATACTAAGAACTAGAAAGATGGCACAATGGCTCTACGACCGGCTACTACCATCTTTCAGCTTCAATCTTCTCCTCGCTACGTTGCCTTTTAGCTCAGCTAGCGATTCAGTCAGTGTCGAAGTCCCGTGCAGTATATTCGAGCCTTAAGTCAGATTGCTCACCGGGAAACACAATTAAACAGCTACTTGCGTCATGCACCCAGGTCATGCAAGGCTGTGGTCCGTATCATGAACTGGCAATGGAGTCAGAACATATCAAATCGGCGTTTGCGGTTGCTGAGCAAACCCCTCTGTATGTATACCATGCACCGAGTGATGCGCAGCGCGTAAGAGTCACACCAACCAAGAGGGCTACCGGGACAATTTCTTCCTCGGTTGAGCGTCCAACTATTGCCTCCTGCATCGTGAAAGCATCTGACAAAAAGCATTTGACAACCACAATATCGCATATCGAGGTACTCTTGACAAACTCGTACCGAGTCTATTGATCTCCCCAGACACCCGACATCGCGGTAAAGACCCGACTTCATCGAAGTAGACTAGTGCCATTGGTTGAGTCAATAATTTATTGGTCACCCTTACAACTCTCTTTGCGGGGCTACACCTACTGCGGATGTGGCGTCTGGGGAAACTAATAGATCCCGGAGTTTTGTCAAGAATCTTCATTCAAAGGGCATGATCTGAGCTAAAGGGAAGGCCGTAGCTCACACAACCCCGCGTTTTGCGCCTCGCAAGGGACTTTGTGGAATGGCCCATTAAACCTTTTCAGCGCACTCGCAGCCTGAGACATAATATATCGATGATCGGCTGCATAATGGTGAAAATCGGTGAATGTCCTCGCGGATTTCTGGCCGACGAAGTTAACGTGGCGCAGTACTCGAAAGAGCACATCCAAAGGGCCGCTTTCTGCTCGGGGAGGAGGGAGAAGAAAACAGAATAACAGAAAGAAGGCAAGAGAATCTAAGCTAGGCATGCGGTCGCAATCTCGGCTACAATGTGCCGTATCTAACAGCAAGGCAGCAGGGTGGACTTAGGTAGTCAATATTCTTCGTCGCCTCAAAGCCATAGCTCATTCGCCGTTCTTGCGATAGAGTTAGGTAGTAGGGCGTTTCTTCCATTATATGACGGTAGCCAGTTGTGCGGATACCGCATCTCTCGCTTTCGGCATGGAATTTACACGAGTCGAGCAATGGATTTAACGCCGAATTATCCGAAAGTTGTCTGTCTGTTCAAGGCGCTCGTTTGCGGAATTGGCAGCGATCGAGCGATGGAATATCCAGCTGGTTTCCGGCTTATATAATTGACTGACAAAGTGGAAGTCACAGACAGAGGATCACGGAGTAAATGCCGATGGGGTGAGGGACGGCCACCCGAAACGCAGAATGCAGTCGGAGATATATAGGTATGATGGTCGTATCCCTTGTGAGCAAAGCTTCTGCCTGTTTCATCTTGATCGTACTCATCTAGCTTTTGACGGCTCGTTTCGTGTAGGCTCCCATGCTGTGCGTACCTTGCTGGGTGTCACATAAGACGAGATTAATCGAGAGGGTGTCGAAGTGATGTTGAAGACCACACGTGGAACGTGGCATCAATCCATTCCCATCTACTCCCACCCACACGTTCAACACACGTTCAACCCCGTACGTGCATTCCAGTGACGCGCATGCTTACCTACCTAACATTTTCAACCTTTCTGTGAGTCTGTTTTGATGAGCCCCTGGCGAATTGGTGTCCAACGGGAGTGCGGTAAGGCCTAATAATAATAAGAGAAAGGGAAATTTTTATCTCTTGTCCTAGCTGTTCATCTCGTCTCAGCCGGATGATTTCACAATCTCCGAAGCCAGCCACGCTGAGTAAAGCCAGTCCGTCCTGTCTCTCTTGGCATTAACCATCTTGGCATCAATCAATCGCCGGATGGTGGGATCATCGCATTGGGCTAACATCAGGAACAGCAATGCTAAATTGCAATACATAGGAATCCTCCAATTGCCCATGTCAGCATCCGGTTGGACCCCAACTGGACCCTAATTGGAATTGGATGGGCATCAAGAATTTCTATTTTTTGTTTTTGTTTTGATTGCTGCTGATTCCTCAAGGACTCTCGGTCGTTTTGCGAGAGGGAGAAGAGTGAAGAGTTACCTCGGAGGAACCGTCTGACAGTTATTAGGATTGGATTATTACAGGGGCAATAAAAGGGGAATCAACCAGCCTTCAGGGTACGACTTGGTAAGACTAGTAACATTAGTGAAGGCGATCCTTGCATCCCATTGGCCCTAACCCCTGTTCTAGGGTGTCGGATTTGCCTACCTAGGTAGTTGGGCACGTCAGGTACCAAACACCAGCCCAATCTAGCAGGTTCCCTTAAAGTTTATTTTATTGGCATCTCTCAGGGCAGGCTCAGGCCCGAAGAAACCCTAAATCATACCTAGGCAGACCTGGGGAAAGTCGTAAATAACGTACCTACTTACCCCATGCTGCGCCCTATGCACAACCCAAGGCTAAATAAATGGTAAATAAAGTCGCCGTGATGCGCACTCGTCGACTTGCTGGATCAACCATCTTCCCATTATGCCGCACTCCTTCCCGGCGACGTCGTCGTCCTTGTTGTCTACGTCGTCGTCAGGTGTGAGTATGGCCCGGCCGACCCTCCCTGACATAGAGCAAGCTGCTCTATCGATAGTCCAGCTTATGAAAGGCGTCCCCGGACTAGCCAACGTCCGGCTCGCTCTCATTGGCGATTTGGCTGTTAGAAAGTATCTAGTACAACAACCGGGTCCCTGCGAAGTACGTTTTATTGGAATACGAAGAACAGGTATCGAGTGATTCGACATGGAATGCTGATCAAATTAACTGCGCAGAGCATTGAATTCGTTGTCAAATCAGCGTCACCAAGTCTAGTGAAGAAGAATCTCCTTGCTCATGGCAAGACATTCCTCGTCGAGAGGTCCCAGGCCATCTTCTACAAGCATCCAGCCGACTGGATGGTCGAGGTCAAGATCACCCCGGAGTGGCTCTGCCCTTATTTACCCACCTCGGCTCAGCTGGTCGCGGACATCAAGAAACTGCCGTACATCTCCCTAGTGGACCTCTTCGTCTTCACGGCCGACGCCTGCGGCCTCCACGAGTCCGACGCGGGCAAGCAGCGAGAGGCGCATGACGCCCGGGCGCTTCTGGAACTCGCATCGGAGCACTTCCCTCTCGAACTCGAAGACGAGAAGCTGCAGAGGGTAGTTGAGGCGCTCGACACACTAGTCGAGTACTCGCCACCGGAGAACAGCAGGCGGTGGTGGGAGCGACGGCTGGGCAAGCAGTGCGACAAGCGGCGCTCCGCGCAGGACATCCTCTCGGAGCTCGGCGAGGGCCTGCGCCTCGATGAAGAGGAGAGCCGGAGGACCGCGCGACGGCCCAGCGTCTTCTCGCTCACGAGGGGCGGCTCCGAGCTCTCCATCAGCTCCCTGTCGTCCGCCTCCTCGCAGGCCACCACGCCGCTCTCCTCGCCCACGCCTAAGATGCGACCGAGGAAGATGAGCGTGAGCGGCTCGTACCCGCGGCCAAGGAGACATACCCAGGCAAACATGGGCCCCTCGCCGTCCGAGTACTACCCCACCTCTCCAGTAGAGGAGAAAAGCCACGATCTACACATACATCGGCTACATGCCGAGTTGATGGATACACGCGGACGAAGCTCGCCCGGCATCGCTTTCATGAATCGTCCCTAATCAAGAGACGACATTTGACGGAGAGTATATCTTGATGTTGGTTAATTTTCGTTTAGGAGGATGGGGGTGAGAATGGAGTTGGATCTGATGAGTCTTCGGCATACGAGGAGTCTTGAGGTTCGGGATGGGAGATGATGAGCAGGTGTTTTCCATGGTCGGTTTAAAAAAGTTCGGGCCAAGGTTTATTTTATTTTTCCTTTTGCTTATACCCCTATAGAACTCCGGTTAGATGAACATAGATTAATGATGGATCAGTCCATTCAATAGAATGTACCATTGCACATGTAACTGGATAGCCTAACCTGCCTCCGCACCTACCACATTTGATGAGACGTATCAAGGGGTGCAAGTTGTTCTTTTAGGTTTGAAATATTGCCATATCCTATTAAAAAAACTGATCTAACGGGTATTGAGCAACAGTACGTGCATGTAGTCATGGGGTATCACGCGATAACAGAAACAAGGAAGTGGAAAAGAAGAGGAAGAGGGAAAAAAAAAATACCTAGTCTTGGAGTTGACCTAGGGTCTCTCAAAGTTGCCACATTCAGATTAAGAGTTTGCCCTCGGTACCTCGGCAGGGTGCTCCTTAGGAGGATTAAGCTCTGAGCGTTCTTTTTTTCACTACACCGACTAGGCTCCTGACTGACAGTTGGGAAAACCACTCGTTCCTTTGTCACCCTGTACTCCATACAGAACTCTTACTCTACCTAGGAGATTACCTAAGGTTGGTTAGCTATTAGGCACTGCATTGCCTTCACTTCGCCCCCCTCGGCGACAGGTGGTGGGTGAATGAGGAGAGTATGCTAAGGTTAAGAAGACACTTGTCTTAACTTACCGGGGGGCCACGCTGTTTTGATTTGCTAGCTAGAAGAAAGAAAAGGAGGGAGGGAGGAGGGAAGGAGCATATTAAGCTCTTCTAGAGATTAAAAGTAGTCAATCTAATACCCTTTATACTAGAGCTATAGAGAGTAAAGACTACTTTTAAGGAAGGGTAATTTAATACGAAAGGCTTTCCTTTCCTAGTCTACTTATATACCCCTGAAATAGAGCCGGGTATGTATTATTTAATGTCTCTCACGGTTCTATTCCGTTCCGTTCCGGTTCTGTCTTAGAGCATCCCCTGTTCAAGTAGGGCGCAACGTTAGCTATCCCCAAGATAAACGTCAGCCCTGAAGTTCTCCACAGAGTTGATCCTGTGCGCCGCCCTTGCACTCCTTCGGTTATAGGATAGATCAATAAACAAAAGAAAAAACAAAAAGGGTCTGGCCGGGGATTGAACCCGGGACCACTCGCAGGCAATGCTTTAGGGTGAACCCTAAGCGAGTATCATACCACTAGACCACCAGACCATTGTAAATCTGCTGCATTCGCAGGTTCCAGATGAGTATACCATGTTCACTTCACCTGCCCCTATATAAATACCTAACCTAGGTAGGTACAAGAAATCCCTGCCTCAAAGAGAGAGGGAGAGAGAGGAGTTCCCCTTTGTGCAATAATAAGTCATCATCAAAAACAACTTCGACAGTCTAAACCGTGAGGACGTTTCTAGGTCCTGATCTCACAGTTTTGTTCTAGGCATACTCATATGTACACTGTTTACCTTTCCTACCCCTATTCTTGCGTAAACAATATCATTCCACATACTCATACTTGCTAGGAACGTAGAGAGAGGTAAAAACACCAGATGACAAACTCCCGGGACCCTTTTAGGAATATATATTAGGTTACGCTGGTATACCTTAAAGGGGGGCTTAAAGCTTGTTATGTGCGTACTACTCACTGTACTAGCCAAGCTGCTCACTCTGTGCCAACAATACATTTCTGTTTTCGCAGACAGTTGGGCGTGGCCCGGGAGAATAAAAGCTGATAGCTGGTTTTAAGTAGAAGCCAATATAGTCTCCTAGACAACCATATTAAGCCAAGGGTCATGATATGACCTGGTAACATGAAACTCAGTTACAAGACGTGGTCTCTGGATGCCTTGTGCAAATTTTCTTGTCTATTTAAAGTAGAAGACAGCTATATATGTTAGTATTGTTAAAATCTGCCTTGTTATAGGCAGAAAAAATTATCTACGGCTAGCAGTAGTTGCTAATTCTATATAATCAGACTGCTGCTATAAAACTCTGCTCTCTCTACAGCAGAAGTTATACAGTTGCAAGTAGCTGTCCGTATAAGTGTAAGCATATGAGTTAAAGAATCTGCTAGGCGTTGATGGTTGCCTAGGGCATCAACTTATCAACTAAGCTCCTCAAAAACACCTACCACTCCTAACAAGCTAATTCAAGACCTCCTTTCCTTCGTCACAACTGACAGCATCAGTCCTCATTATCTGTTCGTATCACGTATCATCATCTTATATATGATATCTACTTTACCTGCTCACTAGCCTTTACGTTGCTGCGTAAGTATTATGGATCCGGTCTATAGACCTACCAAAGTATGTAATACGGGCATGAGTTCAATCAAGTAACCTAGTGCTCTGGAGTAGCACGTGGTTATCTAAGTTAGAACGGGAGCTTAACAACTCATCTTCTGTCTGCCTGTCTATCCATCTATACGTCTTGTCTATAACAGAGCTTCGCCTGAAATAAAGTGTGACGTTATGGAGAAAAGACTAGTTTTTGTTAGTTCGATGGATACCTACCCCCTGTATGTGCCTAGCTAATCAAGGGGTGATCCATTCTTCTCTCTCCACCTCTGCCTGTCTGCCTCAGGACGCCCCTTTTCCGAGATCGCGAGCCTGAGTGGATAGAGCAAGACGGGAAGCAAGCACCTAGTGACTCACTAGTGAGTATAACAAGCTTCACAATGCTCCGCCCCGAGGGAATGGAATGCGGCCTAAATATCTACTAACACTGCGTTCTACTATTAGTCCTTTTACTTTGCTACCTTCCTAACTAGTCACTAATTTATTTGTTTTTCTTCGATCGAGCTAGCAAAGGAAAAATAAGCCGTGGCCGTGTGGAGGAAAGCTACTTGGTTGTTTAAGTGTATGAATTCAAATTGGGTTGTTTTGTCCTTTTTGTATTTGTTGATGGGAAAGAAATGAATAAGTGAAGGCAAGTACATACTGCATACGGCATAGCAGTGGCTGGCCCACCGACCGGGCCATGCAAAAAGAGCTGAGAAAAAAATAAGATAATACCCAGATAGACGAGAAGAAGCTTGCAGGAAGAAGGAAGGGGTGGCTGATGGTTAATGGTTGGTGATGGTGGTAGTAGTTTTTACCGTAAAAGAGTCAGCTGCATATGCATGCGCTATGACGACGAACAGAAAAAACCATAACAGGCCAATTTTATGTACGTGTGTATTCTTATGTGAGATGGGTTTAAGCGATGCTGTTGAGGGGCCCCTTTTTGGTGTGGCTGCATCTCACAGCAGTAATGCATATTGTCACATAGCTTGCTACCTAGGTAGCTCATTCAGGCAGACTGTCGTCGTCGTCTTTTCTTTTGTTCAAATTTTTTCTATTGAGGTAGTACATGCAGAGAAAAGGGGGTGTATTAAGTTGCTTTATATTCAAGACTCGGTTTCTTACAAGTATATGCTCTCTTTATCCGATTGTCGCTACCAAACTGTGTCAGCGATTATGAACTAAGGAAAACGATTAGTACCTATTTCGGGGGTTAAGAAAGTCTTAGGTATATTGTGTTTCTTGTTTTCCATGTAACTGTCATGGGATTTCGCGATGGGACAAATATATGGGGCTATCTATAGATCCCGATGTTGAGGGTCAAGAGCAACTACCTCTCCACCCTCACCTAAAACACAAAACTAGCAAGATGGTATCTCAAAATAGAACCCTCCATGTAGGCTGCGGCTACATGCTTCAACATGTTAAGATCACAAGAAAAAATAGCTCCATGGAGAAAGCTGTACAGCTGCGTCATAACACACCGTGAGGACTATAGGACGTAGAGGAAGAAGTCCACTTCAAGCGAGACAACATCAATGTAAACGGCACTCAAAAATCAAGAAAATTAACCCAGATCAACAATAGATTGACGAGCTATCTGATTATAACTATCTACCCTGTTAGGTATGCAGCAAAAGTACTTCAACATATGGAACGAAGGAGAGAAGCGAAGAGAAGCTCAGTCCACATCCCAGCAACAGAAGCACCTTGAAGCACTACCAACATCTCACACTCCCCCTCTTCTCTACCCCATGATTAATGATCCTCCACATCCATTAAATCCATCGCCGGCAGATCTTGTATATTGTGCCCAATCCTCAGATTCGGATCAGGCGCTCAGCATTAACTGCTTAGTTGGGAGTGGTGCAGAGAACACCCTGGCCAGCCTGTTGAGGGGAGAAACAGTCAGTATGATCAATACAAATAATGAAGCGGGAAGAATGATAGCGTAGACTTACAATGGGGATAGTGCAGCAGGCGGCTTGCTGGCCTTTACTGGCGCAGATGTTGGTGAAGCTGGTACGGCTGGTGGGGGTGGAAGAGGCTATCACGTATGTCTTATTAGCTTGATAGGCGGCAAAAAGGAGACAATACTCTGGAAAATGTGACATATAAACATACGAGGGGCGCAGTCCAGGTTAGCAACGCCTAGGACAACAGTGGCGCAGCACTCGGCCTGGGAGTAGAGGAGGCTGGGGCAGGCAACGTAAGGGGTGCCGCCGCTGCCACCGGGGTAGCTAGGAGTAGCAATGACGGCGGCAACAAGGCCGAAGATAGCGAGCATGGAGGTCTGCATTTTGAAAGAGAGGTTGTTGGTAGACAAAAGTCTGAAAGATAAGATTAGTTGAGAGATGAAGGTAGTAGGCTTCTTCGGTTGTTGCTGTGGGCTGATGAACAAGAGAGAGAATAGGATGATGGTGGGAGAGGTTGACACCTTATATAGACGATTGGGAGTTATGCTCTGCTCGATATTTCCATTGTAATCTTGTCTGGATCTTGTTTGGGTGACAGACAGTCCCCGACACGTGTGTTGCTGTTCTGTCCTGGCCTTGCGCTTCAGGACGGCGACCTACTTTCGATGCATATGCCATGCCCTGCCTCGACTCGGCTTTGTGGCGTCATGCAGGCGGCATCCTCCACACTCTAAACAGTAGTTGGGTCTGTATATTCCCAGCAGTACAGCAGGTACAGACATCGGTATCAGTAACCCATATTGGGATTAGGATTGGGATGGGTACCGGACTCGAACATCCTTGGAAATTGTCATGTGCAGAACCTTGGATAGCCGCTGGCCAGATCTTTCCCAGAGGCAAATTAGTAGACAATGCTAGAGACTGTCCGGTTAGGTCAGGCATTGCCCAGTGGATTTGGTAATAAACAAACGACCTGGTACGTACTATGGTGCGTCGAGATTTTCTACTGTATGTACATACTTACTATAGGCCACCCCCTTTCCGCCGAATTACGGTATGCCTGAGGCGATGAGAGTACGGTAGGCAGGTACAACTAGGCATGGAACGACAGTATAGCACTCCCAAATCCCTGGAACGGTCAGGATGCCGAGTACCGGAAACCACGGAATTAGCACTGCGGGATCTCGATGGACAATGTCAAGGGCTAAGTATCCATCCCTCTCCCCCTGCAGACGAGACTGAAGATCGATCTTAGCTGCATCCAGGGGGCTCAGAATTAGAGGACAGCAGAGGTGGTTCAACCGTCGTTCCCCATACAGTAGTTCTCCACCGCCTGGTACTCAGAACAAGAACTCTGGATTCTGGCTGGGCCCTGGAACCCCCCCCCTGACGCTTCCCAGTATGTATGTACGTATGTAGGACTGATCGGGAATAATATGTAGATCAGGCAAGTCTACTCTGTATGTACTGTAAACGAATCGACTTTCAGTCCTGACCGATCCATACAGTACTTTGTTTTCACTGCCCTGGCTGAACTGGTTGCTTCTGCATCTTGGCATTCCTGGGGGGTTTCCATTTCAGGTTGCTGACATCGAAACTGATTGGTGGGAGAAGAGGTGGATGAATGCGGAGCAACGGCATGCATCTGTCTACTATGTAAGTGGATGTACAGATGTACTTTAGCTCTTCTTTTGGCAAGCGGAAGAGATGATGGTCAGGTATGTTCGAATACGTTATGAGTATGTTGCAAGCGTTACTACCTATGCCGCAATACTATGTAGACATGATGACATGTATTTCTTACGCATATACACATACTATACTATATGTGCAGTTAACATCTCAACTCACAAAGCTGTCTCTTCGTCTTGTTGCTTACATTGCTTCTTATCTTCGCAATTGATTCTAAACACCTTGGCCAATTACAGTAAGCCACTGAACATTGACCGCCCAGGAATAGATAACTCCATAGCCATAAGATTCCTTTCTTTTACGTTTCTTGTTTGTCTTTTTGTTGGGATAAGTGGCTGACATTCTCCTTGGAAGGAACTCTCGTTCCAGATTGCAACATACCAATCATGTATGTAGTAAGTCATAGTGTTATGTGCCTAGTAAGGTATTGGGTAGGTATTGGGTAATGGGCGTCCTGTTTCTGCAGCAAATTCTTCCTCATCAGGACCGTTTATGTGCCATAAAGTCTTGGCAACCACTTCTAGGCGCTAGGCTCACGCTCCTAACTTCCTGCTTACTTCTTCTGGCCATTTGGGCGTACGCAGGGCGTTGCGTTGCAGACCTTGTGTTGAGTTGTCTTGCATCGGCCAGGGGAGAGGCTGAATTAAGGTGGGCCAAATGCGCTTCTGGCTTCTCCTACAACAAGTCAGAAGGCAACTTGCTTAAAGGAAAATTCATCCGAACTCGCTGATCTTCACTGGTCTGGACCTTAATCTCTGGCGAGACGCTGTGCCTCCGACGCGTAGATACTGGTTATATCGAGAGATTGGAGAACGGGCATCTCCGCTCTCTACATGTTCTAATTTCTCACCCGTTGAACCGTTCGAGGCCGGATGGTCGTGAGTTGTATGTAAAGTTGTCACAGTACCTACCTGCCTATGTATGCATCTAGCCTGCGTCCTTGCATAGGTCGTTTGTTGCAATTTCTTTTGCCATTGACAACTAATAAACTAATACCCACTCATATCGTCAACTTACGATTACCTTAGCCATGGTGGCTCCGGGTTAGGGCACAAGGTCTGGTGGCTTGGGCTTGTATGACCCTCCTGTCGGCTGTTAACCGGCACTTGTCGAAAGGCTTTCTGCAGAGTGCTCAGCGAAAGAGCGCGTTAAGAGTCGGGATGAGGTTTGCTGCAAGGTAAAAGGGCAAGGGGTTCCGACGATCATCTCCCTATTTGGTACCAGTGGCGTGTTTGGAGGGACAAGGGGTTCCCAAGCAGGGCGGTGAGCTAGGCTTGCTGTCATGTTTTTAATGACGACAAATTTGTTAAGCGAGGGGATTTTAATTAGACGCGGCTGCTGACATGCATTGGTGAGCTGAGCACTACAGAATACATACAGCATGTAGGGTACAATGTATACGAGACTAGACCTCCCCCTATACGAAGCTCCTTGCAGCCAATGTACGTGTATTGTGCACGCACACGTGTACAGGTCAACCTTTGAACCGACCCAATCGCCCGACAGCTTTCGCCTTGAAACCGTAGCTCAGCCCCAGATACCCCATTCACACAGTTACCTTATATCCAGCTCCTGGACCTGGGCAACCTGGGTATCATCCTAACGTTAGAACCAGAATCGTAAAACTACATGATAGTGTCTGTTGACCGATTCTCTCTACTAAACCATACGGATGCAGCAGGTAAGTACGTGATACAGGACAAAGTACCCAAGCGTGTGGAGAATGCTAGGCAGGTTTGGAGATCGGTGTGTTCAATTATGAAAGCACCTCGAGGTTTACATGTGTCTGCCACCAGATCTTGGCTTCACTCTTTTCTTTTTCTCTGACTTTTTCTTTTCCCAATTCCCAGCCCTCATTCCGGGTACTAGCGACCGCTCGCCTAGTCAGTTCATTTCTGCACTACTTTATGGTATCTCCAATTTCCCATGCAAAGAAGGTTGTAATACACAATAAAAACCGGCAGGATGTAATACAATAGTCAGTCAGATTATAGGCCCCTCGCACAGGTTAGGTATTTTGGTAAGCGCACAGCAATAAACGCAATAGTACATACTGTATGTACATACATAACACCCCTGACTCGGCTGCCAGGTAAAATCTCCGATTCGAACCTGACCAGCACTCTGATCAGGTACGACACCATCTACCAACATACTTACTGGTGTATTGCCTGGCAGAAAGTAGCTAGAAGACAGCATAAGTGGGCTCGGAATGCTTCCAAGTTTTCCTTCTTTTCACTTATGTAACTGTGATCTGTACGTTCCCGTAGTGCCCGTAATAGCCGTTCTTTAGCGCTGGGCTAACGACCAAGTTGAGCCTGGAAGACCTCCACCGGCTTCTCTCCCGTCCATCTGTCAGTCCCCACAGTGTACCGCTCCGTTATATGTCAGGATAAATCACATAATGGACATCTGTTCACCCTGGCAGGAATAACCTAAGTACCTATGCATATATGTAGTTAGTACAAATGACACTGCCCTATGTACATTACCCCGGATCCCGGGCCATCGCCAAGCGTCCAAAACGGGTTATGCTGAAGTTGGTCACTCGTTAGTGCCTCTGCCTCTTTGTCCAAAATCGACAATCGATGATGACCCAAAACCTGAATTTGCCCGGGAATGACTACGCGTAGCCAGGCCTATCCCTGGTGTCTTTTGTTGAGCTCTGGTTGAGTATTATTATTACCTAACTAGTTGAAGTTTTCATGATGCTTCTCGGCCAATGGCATGCGGACAACGATACACCGACAACCAGCCACAAAACCACAACTACGAAGCACAAGACCTTCACGAAACATCGAGGTCCAACCTCCCTCTCTTCTAATGATGTCCCCTCTCACGTTAGCCGCCGCGATGGATTCACCGTCGAAGAGAAGGCGACAAACCGCCTAGTCACGACCATATCAATAGGAACACCCGACTTCGGTGTCAATCAACAGTCACTTGACTCAAAAGGGCACTCGGAATTCGGAACTTCTACGCCCTATGAGAACGACGTGCGGCCGCGCCGTTAACTTACCGGTCCAAATACAGATAATCGCAGCGATGCCAACGCGCGAAAGAGGGCCACTCGGGCGCCACGTTGACACGGATACCAAGTGGGATTTTGTGTCCCATGATCAGCGGTCTAGTGATCGTAACGAGCGTGGTGAGAAGTCGTGGCCGATGCTCTTTTGATTGCAGCTCATTCTAGTTATGATCAGTCTGCTGGGTTTACCGATAACCAGGGCCTCGAGGGAGTTGTTTTATTTTCGCGGGGGTTGGGATCGATCTATCGGCGTAAACATTTTAATGAGACGAGATTCGGTCAGTCTCACAGCGTACTCGGGTGTACACGGAAGTGGCTTCGAAACCACTCACTCAAGCTCAGTGTATGCTACCTCGGACCCTTTCATGCAAAAACAACTGTGTCTACATCTTTACAGCATACTCGCCAGGTCTATAGAAAGTGCCCGATTCCCACAGCTTCCAGACGACGACCGTTATTAACTACTGTGGAAGCCATATTTGAAACTTGTTATTAGCGAGCCACTGCAGCCACAGACGATCACGGCTGTGCGTCTATTCCAATTACTTTCACGACGTGACTTGTCGTCCAAAGCGCATCTGTCTTGCAGATGCGAGGCATTGCCAAAATACAACATTACCCAGTTCATTTGCAGCAACTTACGTTGATACTGCATACGACAAGTCAGGTAAGGGATAGATGTCAATATGTTGAACAGACGCCAAAGGGGTCAAGAAAGTACGAGAATTTCGACCCGTCACATTCTCATTAATTTTGATTTTCCCCCTTCGTCGTACACAACACGGTGCCATGCAGCGTTCAGCAAAGAGTTGCCGACGCAACCGACTTCTTTGCGCCATACAGGTTTCACCACCACGTTTCTCACCACCGACTCCTTGGATCTTGAAAACCTGGAAGGAGTCAGGATTGTGACTGATCAGTGAACTTGAAAGTTGTCACAAGCTATGCACGGAATCATGCGGTTCGTCAGGTACTCATCATCCCACGTTGTTCTTACCACGTGATCAGCCTCTATAATTGCGCCTCGTTATAGAACACTGGGCTGGGTCTGCAACTTAATCTTGTGGAATAGGTATACCTACCTACACTATACAGCCCACGACGCGGGTAAAATTTCTATTACCTATCAGTCGTTTTCCGTTATTGATCCTCGATTTCCCATTACCGAGCCCCGATCCCATAGGCACGTATATCATTACCTATCTCTCATCTCCAAATGCAATCTATATGTACTTTTGGTGCGCTAGCCACAACTGCATCACGGTCGCAACAAGTAAGTATCAGAGTGAGGGAAGCCATTCATCTAGGGTTGAGGTGACATCCCGCAAGCCATGGTAATTAGCGATGGTATACCTCGGTGGTACAATAGACTTTCCAATTATGCTATCATTTAACCAACATGCCATTTTGATAGATAACTGTAAAGGGGATTCCGACATTGCTACTGGATCCTTATGTCACGCCACTTATCACACGACCTGCGGCCTGCTGTAAGGGGGAGCCTCGAGGGACTAATCTACCGTATGCTGTGCTTCGTTGGACGACATCTCGGGTACCTACTTGATAACTAATCGGGCTTCGAAAATCGTGAGATATGTGCTTATAGACGCACTCACATACAACTGGCCAAGGAATGCAAGATAGAACCGCCACGCATACATAATGATCACTTCTGCAAGCCGTCCTTGGTTCAGTTCGTATTGCGCATGTAATTGCCGTCGCAGTCGTTCTCCTAGGCTTATACCGATACCATGGCTCGGGCCCAGGTTTCTAATCCAATTGATTAGGGAGTTGGGAAATTCTTAATGAGCGCCTCACTAGGCAAGTACCTGACTATTGGGTAATGCCTTATCTGCGTGCGAAGTAAGGTATTTCCTCCTTGCCGTCTCTATTTCCAGGTCTATAGTTAACCGCGGAGTTGCAGATTCTGCCTGCTGTCAGATGCCTCTTGATGTAGGCATCGCAGCCAAAAAGTGGTTACGTAGGCGGCACTTGATGTAACTGAAGAGTAGGCAGGCAGGCAGGCAGGCAGGCAGGCAGGCAGATAGGTAGGTAAGTTGGACATGCTTGCCAATTTCTTGGCCTCGTTAGACTAGGTAACCTACCTTCCTGTGGTATTTCACTCCCAAGCTTGTGAACGGGCCTTCCCTTGTATGCCGTGCAGATGCGGAGCTTGTGGAGCTCACGGGATGCAACACAATCAGTTCAAGTTGCGATGATCAGGAAGGTACTATAGGTACTTAAGCAGATTCATATACATACGTTGTGCGTAGTAACTGCAACGATACCTACATAGTAAGTATCGATCACTTGGGAAGATGGGGTAAATTACTAACTCGAGATCGTCGTTGACTAAATCGGATACTGTCCTATTAAAGCAATTGGTTGACGCAGCTGGGGCAGGAATGGGTATCTGGGGGCATCTCGATACCATAATTAGCCTCAGTTTGCATGTTTTCACGATCCCTGTTTACCTTGTTCGGACGGTCGCCGAGAGATCCCATCAGCCAATCAGTAATCGCTCGCAGTATCTTCCGGTACGGGTATCTTATACGCCGCCAGCATTTGCCTTGTTCCATCCATCATCGAAAAATGCATGCAACATTCCTACCTAACCTTCAGCACCGTCAAGCAATTTCCTATCTGGCATCTCCAATGCCAAAAATTTGAAAATTAAAAAAGCCACCAATATGGACCCCCTTGTTTCTGTTGATAACGGGAACGACTCCTCGTCGTTATCACATAAGGTTGACCGCGACGAGTTTGATCGACAAGATCGCATCCAGCAATGGTTGGACACCGGCCACCAAAGAGACAACGATAGTTTCGTTTATCGCCGACTTGCACCTCCCTGGTCGTCAGATCCATACGGCCACAGGGAACCGTCACCGATCCCCAATCCCTTATTCTGTCATAGGAATGTCTTGTACCGAAATGGATCTCCTCCTCTTACTACACAGGTGTACTTGTAAGTAGGTCGCAATTTAATACCTGCCTACCCGCCTACCTATGGGGGATGGTCTGGTCTTCGTCATTACGTGTACACGTGTTGGCTGGCTAGTGAGCTTGACTAACATGTTCGATCTTCCTCTTTCCTGTCGTGATAGTGCGCCCGACAGCGAGGGTCACGCCCTAACCTACACCAGCTTAGCCCGTTATAATAATGAGAGAGACGATCACCGGGGAAGAAGCGGCCGTGGCCGCTACAGCAGTGTGGGATCAACATCCTCCGCTGGCGACGACAATTACAATTATTATTACGATCACAGTTACAATCAAGAACGGATATGGGCACCACCTCGCCCACACCAGACAGTTCACCATCTCCCACCATGGCTTTCTCAACACCTTGATCATTCAATACATACCTTGGTAAGTTTAAGGAGGGGCATGGGGGAATTCGCAATTGACGACGACATCATCCATACCGCGATCCCTGCATTACGAGAGGTTGCCGCCATGATCTTCGGGTACGTGTACGATTACCTGTTACGGATATTAGAGATGGATTGAGTGAGAGGTGCGGTGTCCTCAACACTAACAACAAGGGAGGAAGGGAAAGGGGAAAAGAGGTAAGAGTCAAGGAGGAGGGTAGGTGTACACTGCATCAGGCTACTTGCATGAGCAAGCAAGCAAACAGTGAGCACGGATGGTCGGCATGATGCCGGAGTAGGTACAACCAACATCGGATATTTAAGAAGCGAACATCAATATTGACGCATTTCTGTGTTTAGTTAGGTATTCGAAGGACATGCATGCATGGCCTTTCACCTCTTACAATAGCGTACAGTATTACGAAATCAATAGCAAGCCCTCTTTTCTCTATGAAAACAAGACCGAGCTGAGCTTTGTCCCCGAGTTGTACACATGGGACCTCGAGAAGCTATCAAACATACTTATCTACCTTAGGTATATATGCGAGTACACAAATACACGGTCCAAGCGACGGATGTTTTCGAATGGCTACTTATTGCTAATAATGTCATTGACAAAGGGGAGGCAATAGTGGCCTGATGCCCACCCCCCGTCTCTCTCTCTCTCTCTCTCTGTGTGTGTGTGTGTATGTGTCTGTCTGTCTGTCTGTCTGTCTGTCTCCTTTCTCCTTTTAGGCAAATGGATCGACGTTTGGATCCGGGTTTCGGACGTATTCCGCCACATCCGTGAGCAGCTTCGCCATCTCGTCCCCGTACTGCTCCGCGATAAACGCGAATGTGAGATCGATACCGGCTGATACACCAGAAGACTATAATTATACATTGCGCGTAATGTTAGCCACCTAGCATTTTACCCCTTTTACCCCTTTTTTTGCGTCTTGGTTGTAAGTTCGAACACGATTGTCGTGCTACTAACGAGAAAAAAACAGGAGTCCGAATAGGGAATGTGCTGCGATGAGAGAAGAGACTTTGAGGTTTGATTTCTAAGGTAGAATAAGTACGCACCGTCCAGATGTTGCCGTCTACGACCCATCGGGCCTGTCGCACCCATTGCACGGCCGGTCTCTGGGAAGTGACCTGTTATTTCAACAGCGCAAACTAACAGTTAGCCAGGTTCTTTTTTTCCCCTTTTCTTTTCTTTCCCCCCTTTCAAATTCAGTTTCGCAACAACTCAACAACTCGGGAGTCGGGGCACGAGATGAGTGTCACGGATCGAACTGCAACGCCAATACACAAGACTCCCAAAAGTGGACCGTAGTCAAGTCGGGCGATTTGATCTCGTATACGGTTTATATATCGTGGGACTATAACAATGAGGCGTTTCACACGACCGCGAGAAAGAAATAAACACACGTACCCATTCCCAACTCCTCTTGTTCGAAGTAGCCCGTCGCCCGTCCAGCAGACCGGAACTAGCGACGATGGCACTCCCCGTGCACACGGTGAGCAGGTAGCGGAGTTTCGGGTATACCCTCTTCACGAAGTCGGCCACGGACTTCGTGACGGCTTCGTCTCGGGCGCCGTAACCGCCGGGGACTGTGTGGCGTTGTGGACAGGTTAGTAAGTTAGGTAAGTAGGTAAGTAGGTAAGTGACTTGTAAAATGAGGAGGCATGAATTCGAAATGGGCCCTCTTTATGAACTCCGAGACGTGGAACCCCCCTGGTGTTATTTCTTCCCCTTTCAACGTGTAAGTGCGGGAAGGGGATTTTGCCACGTTCTCGCAGTAAAATCTAACTCCTCTCTAGAACACGAAACTAACAATGAGAATGGCGGTACAACAACATCGATAACCCCGTGAGCCAGCTAGCCACAAGATATCCAAGATCTCCTTCTCTCGCCCTCTCTCTCTCTTCACCCAGCCCCCTTCCCAAATGAAAGAATCAACTCACCAAGAAGGACTTCAAGATCATCAGGACACCCGTCAAAAGTATGTGTCGGAAGCACAGTCTGTCCGATACATCCTTGTCCCTGTCTCGGTCCAACCCCTTCGACGCTTGTGCAGACCGGGTCTAGAGTGGCGGCGAGCGTCACGAACTCGAGGGGCGTCTGCCGAGAAAGGTTGTTCAGCGTGTCGAGCGGACCGAAGACGTCGAGGGCTTGGAACCCGGGGAATAGCGCCACGCCGTACTTGGTCGGCGGCTTCGTCTTCGTCTTCGTCTCGTTTGCCGCCATTGATATCTGTCTGGGTGTTATCAGATAGGGTTAGTGATTAAGCCAACCGCACCTCTTGCTGTCGATCGCGCAAGTAGGTTTGTAGGATTCTGTTACTGACGGTCTGTCACTCCAGGGTCACCGTCCAAATAAGTTAAAAGTACTTATGTAATCAATCCCTCATACTCCGGAAGGCAGGAAGGAAGGAGAGATCTCATGCCGGCTTTTATATAAAACTCAAGGCAGGTATATATAATATTTCTATCCAGTCTACTTTTTCATCAGATGGTTGCTTGCTTGCTTTGCTAGCGCACCCAGTCCAGTCGCCATAAAACTATTTTGCCCATAATCATAATGCGCTCAATTTCATTTCAATCCGATCCGGCGAAAGTCGGCCTATTGGAGTTCGACTCAGACCCCGAAACCCCCCCAAACAGCACCTTTGACTCCGATGACCTTCGGACCTTGTCCTCAAGCCCCCTGTCTTGTTATCAGAGCTCTAGGTTTAAACCTAGGCTCCGGTCGGGACTTTTCTGGAGCGGGGCAGAGTGCGCTACCATTACTTACGGTCTGCTCCGGCGTGCGCCAGTCTGCCCCCGCGTGACCATGACTGGGTACCTTACCTATCTACGATCAGAAGCATCAAAGGGGCCGGCTTCGGGGTTTTCTGGGTCTCTGGGTTTCTTAGTTTCTCCCTATGACTGATCTTTTTTCTGATGATAGCCATAATATAATGCCTACGGTATAGTCCGGTACTGATAGATGGCACGGCGGTGATTTGAACGGAGGTCTGTTTTTAGACCGCATCATATCATGCGCTGGTTTATCGGCCCGGTCTGGAGTGCCTACTATCTAGTTGGTAAATAGGTACGTAAGTGGGCAGTGACTCACTCAACAGCGTGGACAACTTCTTGGTATGGTTGGTGCGGTGTGATGCGGTGCGATGCGATGCGATGGGGTGCCCGGGAGACGTTTTGTCAAGGGTTTCGATCTTGAGGTAGTAAACTTCTGTAGCACGGAAGAAAGGCAGATATCGTAAAACGTCGTGTGACACGATGAATGAACGCTGCCGAAGGAGATGGGGGGCAGTGCGTAGTAAGACGTCCCCTTCCCTGCGTTGAGGTGGCTTTAGATCTAAGGTTATCATATGTTTTGTCTTTTGTCCCTGAACTTGATGGCTTTCCTTAGGTCGGCTTAAGGCGCTTTGGCTTGGAGCAGAGAGTGCGCCGACTACCGCTCTTGTTCATTATCATGTTTTTGCCCCTGAGCATTGCGGTGTGTTGTGAGCTCTTCATGCATGCTTGTCGTGTAAGCAACAGATAACTTTCTGGCTACTTCTCCGTCTGTAGTGCTGCGTAATGGGTGTGAGTGCGAAGAATGAACGACATAGTTGGGGGTTAATACACATGGCTGAGCTAAACGAGACGTTGACACCCGCAGAGGTCGACCTGGTTATCGTGAAGATTCAATGGCATCGTCCATGATAAGAAGCGCCTAGTATCATGCTTACTCCATTAATATATAGAGAGTTCCGACTGCGAGGTTAGTAGGGTAGATACGCAGATATCCTTCAGTGCATGATAACCACGCAATACAAGCATATCACAAACACCGCAAGTTTCCCTCTGTGTGAAGTCAAAACACGTGCCGAGATAGGCGGCCACCATCTACTTGTCAGAATATTGGGTGAAGCCTATACCTTCTAGTAACCAGGTTGGTTCAACTGGGAACATGGTTTAAGGACAAGGACGGATTCAGGGTTGTGGTACTAGATTCCGGTTTTCGTAGTTCGTGAATGATGTTCAAGGGTTAGTATAAGGCTACAAGGCGGTGATATCAAATCATCATGAGTGAATTCTCATAGGGTTGTAGAAATGAGTTCTAAATACTACTTATCAAGAATTTGAAGCGCTTAGAACGCGAGTTGTGTAGGTATGGCATTTAGGATGAGCGGCTCTCATTTATGCTGGGGTAAACAGGAAACGACGTCATCGAGGCGGTAAGCTTGCTCACTTACATTAGTTAGACGCTTCTACTACATATCTGTTAAAGATGTGAATAGGGGTCCGAGTTTGCTCTTACCAAAAGACATGTAGACGTTGTAGGATATCAGTATTACACTTTTTTACCATCTCCTTTCAAAAATAAAGATACCAACTCAATCTTGCATATAACTTTCCCTAAACGTATAGACGAAGAATATCTTGAACTCCATAAAGGCGAAACTTACTAATATCAGCATGTGATAGAATCATTTGCCTGAGACGTTGGCCATTTACTTCTATACACTGCTCACGGTAGATGAGCAAGGCCCAAATACGGTGTTGCTTTCCCTCTAAGACCTGGACTCCAGTAGACAGGCCCTGGAAAATCAAGTAATCATCATCTCGGCGAGCCGAAGGTTTCGCTATACGTGTACTGATAATCAGTTCAATGTCAGCACAATCGTCGTAATCAACAAAAAGTGTTGCAGGTCTCTAGGGACCTGTCTCCTGGCCTAGATCATAGCAGCCTAGGAGTGTCGCCGTTTCTCGTACAAGTTAACTACATGTTACAAGTTCAGTTGACCGACTTGACTGCCTTCTACGTTTACTAGCACGTAGTATCGCGATTTGGCGTTGCGGCTTTGACACAATAACAAAAAGCCAGAGTATCTAACATTTAGAGTACGCGACATATTGACTGAAGTTAACCATATTAAATTGCCAGATGCAGTATATTCAAATATACAGAGCCCAGCCATAGATTTGTGTAGTATGGTTTGCTAAACTGATATATTATAAGTCTGTCGGTTCCGTCCCTCCCGCCGTGATACCAATCCGGACCGGAGTTGGTAGACATCCTCAGACAAGTCAGGAAGCGCCGCGCCATGCTGTCGAATCTCGAGCAGGTAGCCTTATTGTCCTCGTCGTCGTCCTTATTCCGTTTCCTTAGAACACGAACTGGGGATAACTTACATATCAACCTGGTTTTCCGCTGCGTACTACCAAACCCGCAAAATCCAACTTCTTCAAAGCAGAACTCCGTTAATTCTCCTCTTCCTCTCCGCACGGGTCCCTTCTCATACTCCGCCTTAACACCGTCTCCGAACGTGTTTTCGAGAAACTTTCTAGCCACGAGAAAGACTGCCCCAGCTAGCTGCCGAAGCGAGACAGACCAGAGCACGTCGACACCATCAGCAACCTCGCCCACCTCGTCAACGTGGTCCACGTCCCAGAAAGTCCACTGGCGCCAGAAAGAATCTCTCGAGGAACTTCCTGTTGACGATCTGGGTGGAACCCTCGATGCGCAGGACCCAGCTTCGCCCGTCCTTCTTTCTCGCTGGGGTCGGGGACGGTGAAAGTACCTTTTCCCGCTCGCTGGAGGAGCTTCTCGGCGGCACTGCACCGCGCGTGAAGAAAACCGGTAAGGATGGCGTAGCATGTGGAAGGGTCAGCGTGCGTCGTCCTCGGGCCATTTGATGCTGCTGTGTTTGATGGGGCCAGCTCCGCGGATGCTGGCAAATAGGACCCCGTACGTCGAGACAGGGTGCACACCAACCCCCCAGACGCACCTGTTCTCGTCGCTGTTGCTTCCTCCGTCGTTGGGTACTCAATATTTGGTTACTCCTTCGTTGGCGTTGTTGGATGGGGTTCGATCGTGCGTGGTTTTTCTCCGTGGTGTCAGTCATCGTGCTTCTGGTTCGTGGTGGTTTCTCTGTATGGAGAACACCGGCTGAGTCCCCGTCGTTTTCTATATTGTCTAGTTGATTCCTTTGCAAGCGTGAGTCCTACTGATATGAAATAGAAAAGCAAGAAGAGGAGAGAAACTGAACCTGCCTTGAGGAGGCAACAAATACTTGCGCCCGCGCAGTCTTGGCAGATCTGGGGGGTTGGTTGACTATGCGAGGAAGTCCACTAACCGGTGAGAGGCCTTAGCAAGAGGTAAAAAGATTTTTATTTATTCGGTGCTATTGAATCATTTCGGGTACCTAAGCGACCTATGCTTCTGTATTGTACAATCTAGACATCGTCGAGGATGATGCCGGTGTCAAGGGGCAACGAGGGATATGCTCATAGGTGACGACAGTCGAGTGTTTTTCTGAACAGCCTCATATTGGCAGGTATAACTCCACGATGGCGAAGCTTAAGTCCAGCTATTCGTACTGTAGGTACCTCATCTTTGTCTTGGGGGTCAGTAGCTCGTTGTGGCAGCCTTACAATTTCTACATGCTCATGCTCGTTCGCGAGGGCCTTGTGAATTAGGATAAAGGGTTAGCTATGCCTCGAAGCTGCTCCTTCTGTTATGACACCAAAGACACTCTCTCCATCAGACAATAGACATGAGATAGGTTTTTGTCCGAATCACATGTTAGTCTAGTCTGTAAATTATGTCGTTAAGCAGATATACGATGCCTGTTGCAATCAAGCATATTTTACTAAAAAGCCCATCATCGTCTACCTGGTATGGCTCAGTACCACACATAACCAGACGTTTTGTCTGTCCAGGAGAACCTTTACCTAACTCAAAAGCTTACGGAGCCTCGAACAAACATATAAGTCGCCTTATTTATCTAATGCTGTCAAGTAATTGTATTAAAACTGATTGTCGCCTCCTGAGTTACGCCCCCCTCCCCAGCATGGTACAGCTCGCGGCTCTGCCTCAGCCATATCACTCACGCCTATATCTAATTTATCTTGTCTCTAAGCCTCACACACTGAGTAGCTATTGCTTAATTGAATCAATACCGTGCTTATACTTTGGCCGGGTAAGACCAGTGAATTATTGCCGGACAACACGTCTGGTATTGCGCTGGCTGCTTAATTGGTCGTGCAAGTCGACTACTATGTACGTATGGTATAAATGGGGTTAAGTGCCTGCTGTCTTCTGTTAATAGTTCTCTACATACATACAGGGCTAGCAAATTCACTAGTTTGGGGTTAGATATGTGTCTTCGTTGTGAGAATTCGCAGAGTGTCGGTGCATTGACAAGTTCTGTTGTGTTCAGCCAACGCATTATGTACGTATTACAAAGAGAGCCCTATGTCTTCAAGGTTATAAAACCGAGGATATCACTCTCCGTCGCGCTCAAGGACATGGAATTGACGGCGGCAACATATACTCCAAGTTCCCCTCCGACCCCTGAGTATCAACTGATGCTAGCGGCACTGACCTATCCAAGTGCAGAAAAGTATATAAAGCACCGGCTGATATGACCATAGAGGATAAATGGAAGGCGCATGTAGACTTTCTCGGAATGTCTGAGTAGATTTTCTAGAGTCATGCGGCTGATGGCATCGTGTGCGATCGACATGGCGATCTAGATGGGTACTACATACATAACCTTGATAGAAATTGCTGGTGCCGGGGTCCCCATCTTCGTCGATTTGAACGGCAGACCGGCAGACTAGCGGTATTGCGTTTGCTCGAGGACTTTGGCAAAAGGAACGTCGAAAGTAGGCAAGTACTGTTTGGGGGCGATGGTTGTATGGCTATGGATCTTATTCGCTCTTTGACAGGAACTACTGCTGTGATTCAGGGGGGGTTGACGTACGCCTCTTAGACCGATGTCCTAACATATTTAGACACATCTTGCAAGGGTAAGGTAAGGTGGTATCAACTAATCTAGATCAGTACCTACTTATCTACATACATATGTACGTAGATCTAGCAAGAGAATGCATGCGCGTGTGATTCGCCGCGTTAATTGTGACATGTCTGCCTGCCTACTTTGAGGACAGCGCAACAGTACCGTCATGAAAGCTACCCGCTAATTGGATACGCCTTGTTGCTACCTTTCCTTTCCTTTCCTCTCTTACCTCGGGAGTTGTTCAGTTGCCCCCAATTATTCCAATCCAGTAATTGAGGTGACAGGAAACAAATTCGATAGTCAATTATTAGGGTTGCGACGCCTCCTTTTGCTCATCTTACATAACTGCTCCTCAATGTGCTCAATCTTTAGATAGAACAATCAATTTCCTGGCGAAACTCAGAAAGTCGATGAGCATGAAGTCAAGTTGTACACTAGATTTACGTTTGCCCCTGAGGCAGTGCAGGTAAGCTTTTGTAAAAAGCAGATTGTGTTGTGTCATTGGACCCCATGTTATAGTGGCTGCGTAGCATAGGAATTGGGATGGTATAAGACGGCTTGTTATATGATGTAGGACGAACCACGATAAGCGGGGAGGTATCTACAGACTTGCCTTATGGATACACAGCATTACCGACATTTGCCATTCCGGTGTTGTGTTGGGCCCATACATACATCTGTACCTCACATAATAATAAGTGTTTTTTACACGAACACGGCGGGAGCATGTCGACTCATACCAACTACTTACCTACTTCAACTCATCCAATGCCGAACTTGTGATGGCTATGGTACATCGATCGACAGCCTGCGAACTGCGTAGATAGATCATACAAAATTGGGAGCGAAAGTGCACTCTCGGCTTGTCGGTCGGTGAGTGGGGTGCGGATAACCCCCGATTCAGGCAATGCCGTAGGAAATTTCTGGGCTATACATAAGAGCCTTTTTGTACGGGTAACAAGGATTTGCCAGGTAAGGCTGTTATTGCATGCAGCAAGCAGGTTTCCCACCCTTGTAACAAGTGTCGCGTTCGTTGTTGGTCCCCTAGAGTAGAAGAGGGCACGCTAGCTTCTACTTGGCGCGCTTTAGGCGACGCAGAAAGAAAGCTTCGCTTTGCTGTCACGATTCAATGGTACTTATCGGAACGGGTACGACACATGGCGGTCAGGCGGCGACGGGGCAATACGTTGAATATCCTCAATTACCTCGGTGGGCTATATCGAGGCGAAAGCTGTATATATGTAATGTGCGTGTGCGGCCGTCCACCTAGGCAGGCTAGGTTACGTATTTGCAGCTTGTGCTCATCCTCTCCTATCTACAATGCACATGCCGAACATAATTTGTATGTACCTACTGCCAGTTACCACAACCCTGGGCCATCGTCGCGCTCTCTACTATGAGTGGAAGGCGATAGGCGCGGTGAACCTGCTTATTTTGTAAAACGCGCTGTCGCTGTGCGTCATCGATCGTTTTGTACGGCGCAAAGCTGCGGCAATTCCCCTGCATTCACATGTAAGTTATCTAGGTACAGCACAGATTTAGAATCCCAGTCCTTCTTAACGTTCGGGCCTAATAAGAGTAAGCGAGCCGCTTCCGGATGGAGATCCTCGAAGTCCAAAACAAGGTTTTAAGATGAAGAAGAGTAAGATAAAGGGGAATTTGATGTGACCCTAGCTCAGCACAGGCGACTGGTTATAACTGCCCTAGTAGGCGGTGCGGTGTTGATTGGAGCCGGAGTTTTTGTCCCGCGGGTGACTCTGTTGACGCTGTGACAGCTCTGCAGCCGATTATAGGTCGCACGTTTTCGTTGACAGCGTCCAAATTACGGTCTAATGCGTACTGCTGGAGTTCGACCGGGAGTTCGACTGGGTATTTGCTGTCTTTCTGTTTCGCATAAGCTCGCATTCTGGAGTTTGCAAGACACATATGCTTCGCAGCAAATACAAATCAAAAATACCCAGGAAACCGAAGGTAAATCGAGTTGATATAAGTTTGTGCTACTCGTTAACCGCTATGAGGTTAGTGTTACCGGGACCTGGATGGAGGCGGGTATTTAAAAGATGGGAATCTTGATACGCCCCATGGAAAAGAGAAGCCCATTCTATTCCAAGGCACACCCCCTGGAGTACAGGGATACCCTTTACCTGGGCTGGTGGCTTCACTCGCCACGCCTGCACGGGTAGGTAGCAGGTAGTTATCGGAGGTTCGGTGGCTGCTCTCATATGTAGGCAGTTAAAATCTAGAGATCTCAAAATCTAAACCGAGTGGCTGTAGTCCGTTGCAATGACCTGCCAGCTCTGGGTTATTATAGACAGGACAAGGCAATGTCTATGTCGAGAGACTCAGGTGGAGATGTAAGCTCAACTTTTGGCACAAAGCGGCTCTAACTTCAAGACCATGTGTTCTCGTGTAGTACCCTATGTACATACTTATCATACGAAAAAATTCTCTGCGAATGCGTGGTATGTAGGTAGGTATCTACATAGCTGCATTAAAGGGCTGTACTGTACCGCTGTAAGTGCAAACATTGGCGATCTCGATCGTAGGTGGAATTGAGCAGGGTCTCAGTGGGTTTTGCTCCTTCTCTCTGACCTGGGTAATTATAAAACTGGCTCCAAAATGCATATAGTTAGCTCAGTAGTTAACAACCGGGTAGCTTGCCAAGACCCGATGCGTGGAAATACATGGCGACTCGCAGTAATTGAGGCTGTCTGCGCTGGACCTCGAGCGCAAAGGTGAAAAGAGTTGGCTCTTGAGTGGTTAGGGGGGATAACACCGCGGCTGACTTCGACTCGGGATGATCTGCTTCAAGAAACCGCCATTGGGACCAGCTTCGCCCGCAATAATATATATAAGTACGGTACGTAAGTTTGTAAATATTTTTCTGAATCAAGTATGCAGATCTACTAAGTACAGATTTCAGGAACATCCCACGATCCCTACGTCATTCCAATATCACTTGGCTTGGCATCTGAAGACCAACCAAGATGTACGTAATATTCGCACGGTGCCTACATATTAATATGCACTAATAGTAGCATGCGTGTGGCTTGGCTTTGTTCTGGCGTGGCGTCGTGGCATAGCTAGAACTCTGGTGAAAGTTCAGGACACACCGGCCGTGAGCTATCTTTGATAACCTGTATCTTTCGGGTTGAATCTATGATATATTTATGGAGTAGATATCCTTGACTTAGCAATTGGTTGGTTCCTGATTCCTGGGCTAGCCTCTGGAATACATATGTACATGGGTATCCAGCTATGCGGCAATGTGTAGTATCAGATAACCTACTACTATGTAAGCCAACTTTGAACCTGACACCATACCATATACCTTAGGTAACGGCTTCTATCTATCTACATGCATGTAGGTATAACGTACAGCACGGTCTTGTAGAGCTACCGCCCAGGAATGCCTAGTGGGAGCGCACGCGGTTTCGCGCGGGACGAATATCGTGGACCATTCATGTCCCGCTGTGATTAATTTCCCCTTTCCAAGATTCTCTGCTGCCCGTCACGGGTATTCAAGAAAAGATCCTTGCCTTTTGTAAGCTAAAATATGCGTATTCTTCCGGCGTTCCGGATCGCACCAGAGGTCACATTTTGTACTCCCACAGCATTTCTATAGCAAGCAGCCTGCCAGACTGAAACTATGCACTGTACATACAATCGGACATTTTATGGATTAAGTCCTGGGTGTCTTGATTAGTAGTTAGACATAGGTATGGCCATACACGTGTAATGTACTATGTAGGAAGCGATATATAAGCAGAGTTATCTTATATACAACTTATAAAAGTTTCTGGTAGTATGAATTGGAGGTAGGCAAGTACTTTGGTAGGGAGCAGGTACTAGAATAGCTTTTGTGTGTGGGTCGTTCCATGCCACCAACTCTCGTGGTTGCAGTAACAAGATATCTTATCACGGAGTTTCGACTTGTGGCTATTGCATAGTGGCAGCGTCATACGTTAATTAATAATTGGCAAAGATAAAGCACGATGATTCTCGTCAAATAGGAAGCCGCGCAGTTGCATGCAAAGCTGTAGGCTTGTTCATAATCATTTCATTAGTCATATCGTTCCGAGTAGATAATTTATATATATTTATCAAGTCCGTATATGCAAACATACATCCTTACAGAGAGCCTGTGGCGGAGGGGCGTTTGAGAGGCTGCACAAGTTGACTATCAACAACTTGAGCCTGCTGTACCGAATAGATAGGGAGATTCTTTTCTTATGTTGTGTCAAGACAAGCACATTCTCTTTATCTTGTTATGAATAACGGTGATGCTTGTTCTGACGGCGCGGCCTCCTTACGTTTGGACGCATTGTCGACAGCTGTCGTACGAGCATTGCATTGCCTCACTGAGCTCTCGTATCGCGTAAGTCGCGCACTTGGCTCTGGCGTTTTGCTTCTGTGGGGGGCTGCAGTTGCATGTATGTGGTTCAAGTGTATCTCGGGGTGGCCTCTCACCCCACCAAGAGAACGCATCTAGAATTGAAAAGACGAGGGCTTCTGGCTGTACATGGTACATACTGCAGGTACACCCATCCACTTTTTACACAAGCATATAATGCAGTCTACAATATGGATGGGCTGGAATTGTTCAATGTCCACCTGCCGTCCATATGCTGTAGTGCTGATCAAATATTACAGGTAGGAGAAATTGTTAACTGCTGTATGAAATTAGGTAAACCGTATATCATAAGTTGCTCACAAGCTACACAGTACGTAGGTTGGTAGCAAAAGAACGAACTTCAAGAGACACGGATGCATGCCGTCAACATCAAAGAGCAACGTGAAGAGAGAATAGACTTCGCACCGTGTACTCCATATATCCACTGAATCATAACAAAAAGGGATGATTTGCCTATTCTGATAGGATGAATACACAGCCACGACCCAAAGGTGAGATGGTTGTTTTAGGGATACGTGAACACGTCACTTGGTTCCTGGGCACATAATCGCAACTCATCCACACCTTGTCGGCAGGCTACAGTGCCATATTACAGTGCCAAACCCCAACTCACACGTACGTATACTCAGTAGGCATTCAGGAAACTTGAGTAAAGCACCTACCATAATGTATCAACGCTTTACTATGCAGTATATGAACGATAGAAGTAGGTCGTATTAAAGGTTAAAGATAAAATGTCGTAGACGTACACACGTATGTGTTTTTTTCTTTACGACAAAGAGTCTACATATATGTACGTGTGTATAAGTGAGGCACAGAGACGCTGCTTGCTACCTAATAGGGAAGTACTTAAAATATCTACATACCTAGCTAGGTATGTAGATATGTAAATGTGCCGCTAAAGCCGTATGCAGATAGTTCCCAACTTCTATGAACCTAGTTACCTTACATACCAAGGGCTCTCTAGGTATACCTAACTTGGAAACACTTAACAATTACACTTGTTTTTGTTTCCAATTGTTTCACTATTAGATTGGTAACAATAGAGACGGGAATTACCATGCTTGTTAACTTGCCTATCGGCCTGTAGTGGCTAATAGCTTGAAGCGCCATCATCCATCCCGCAAAAAGAGTACCGACGCGATGATTATGTCTGTGGGTCCTACGATTTACGACGTTGTTCATGAGGTGGAGGCAGGGCGCGCCATCAAAGTGTGGTTGCAGTACTATGTATTATGGTCCTTGCTGCAAGCCACATCTGCGTCTGTGCAAGCCAGCATCATCTCTGTTCCGATTGTACCAATTATCCTAGCCAGCCATGAAAACTACGTACATACTGATAACGCCCTTCCCGCAACCACATAAAGCATGTGCTGGACATAAGGTTTATTTAATGTTGCTTGCAGTCTCTGCTTGGCTTTCCGTCGGTCGGTCTGTTTGTCTATCCGGTCGTCTTAATAAGTATTGGCATGTCCCTAGAGAACCTAGGACTTTGCTGCTTTCAAGGGCTCCTTAGACTTCTGTTTCTACCGCATACAGAGGAGTATACACTTAATATTGTCTATGTTGACTTCGCCGTAGTCGTTAGATGTTTGACGTGATACATGTAAAGGAGAGACGTGCTTGCAAAATCCTGTTAGGCCCCTGCTGCGACCCAGCACCAAAGCCGTTGCATCCTAGCATGCCAAATATAACAGTTGTGCTGGTGTTATTAAAATAAAAGGATCAAGGAAGCGAAAAGCAGACTTGTTTATATCCCTGCTAAACTCTCTCGTATCTGTCCGTACAGTGCACCCATAACTGGCTTAACACATGCACCGTATCGGAACCTTTGGCATAGCTGTAGCGTTTCGCTACCACACGAACAGCATCTGTAATGTTACCGTATGAGAATAAGCTTACAGATACTCTTGGTAAGTAGTGCTGCCTAACGGCATGCATGCAGAATGCTTTTCTTTCTGCTAGCTAGACGGCATAGCTCTGCTGTTACTCAGTTTCGTCTGTTACCTTGATGAACAGTACAATATAGTACTATATCTCATACACTAGTCTGTAGACCTGGCAACTTCTGTAGGTGTGTAAGCCATCTGAAGGAGTCCATGCTGTAGAACCAAAAAGTCTTCATCTCTGCCAACTGCCAAACTAGGTACCTACCTAAATTCACAGTCATACTACACTTCCTTGGGTATCACAAGGGATATACAGTTTCATCGACACTGTAGAATAAAGCTCAACCTGTGCAACAGGTATTATTCACTGTGCCTACAGGAGAGTCGCGGTGCTAAGATAAGAAGGAGGCAGCATCCGACTGCCACTAAAACACAGTGGATCTAGGCATTGGAGTTCTGGAGCTTCTATTTCTCATGTACTTGGATGGAAGGTACTCTATACTTGTACTACCTATGAGCTAGCAGCCTTCACCCGTGTCAGTGTGTCTTGGATTGTGGATGTTTCTTCCGACTCTTCGATACTTGTCCGGCCATAACATGACTGGAGGTATCGCCACGTACCATAAGCAATACCTAGATGCCCTTAACTACGAAAAGTCGACGTTCGCGCCTACTCTTAAATTTTTTTTGCCTGTTTGTCCTGTTTGTTACTCCTTTCCCCCCTTTGAAGCTCATCCTTCAACTCCCCCCTTCTCTCTCTCTCTCCGTCTCCATTTTCGCCATTGCAACTGTGACCCTCGCACAGCAGCAGCACCCTCTCTCCTTCGGCGATCAACCCGACCGTTGATGTCTGCCACCACTCCACAAGACCCGACCCGCTAACACTCCCCACATCGAGTCGCTCTGTCCATTCGTTGCCTACGCCTAACCTTTTTCCGTCCTCCTCATTTGGCCAATTGCCAATTGCGAAGCAGAGATTCTCGACCGTCCATACCCCGTCGCAGAAACACTATCGCTAGCTGCTCAGGTTGCGTCGAGAGGGTTTAACTGGAAGGAGAATAAGGCAGTTTCGTTGTGGTAATACGGTACCGACCGACGTCTTGCATTCTACCTACCCTACGTTCGACCGTTCAGTACAACAGCGCCACGGCCCGTATCTACGTACCGTCGTACCTACGCCATCCTGCACTTACATATATACATAGCCAGCTTCAGCCTGCTGTTTTGGTTGGGTTTGGTTCTGGCCCTGGTCCTGGTTTCGTTGGCTCCAACGACACAAAAACCTCGTCCCTCACTTAGCTCGCCCTTTATCTCCCAACCACTTTCGCTCATTACAATTTCAATACCTGGCGCTGCTGCAAAGCACTGTCGCTATCGTCGTTGTCGTTGTTGTCGTCCTGTTCCGTTTAGGTTGTTATCGAGAGAGTTCATACATAGGCCGCCCATATCGAGAACTACAAAGTGTAACCCCATCTCCCGGCATCCAATCCCATCGATCCAATCACCGCACTCGCCTCCGCCCGCATCCAACGGCCGATGTTGAATGGCCATCTCGAGAGTCTAACGATAATAGATAATTCGGATCTGCATCTGGCTTTTCTTTTCCGATTGTTAATAGCTCGCCCGACTACCGCAAGTGGAAGGATTCGGTACGCATTTAGGCCTTGGAAACTAGTTTTCACCGACCTTAACGCAGCCATTACAATAGACTAGGTAGACTTACAAGACCACTACAGGACTTGGACTACCTAGACGCGTTGCACCCGCATCGTGACTGTGGGCCGAATACGCCGTTCGTTGGACAAGCTTCTGCTACCTAAGCTGCTTTGGCCATTCCGACGCATCGTGATCACCCACACATCACATCGACAGAGGGACACAACCCTCTTCTGATCAACTAGTCCTCATTCGGTCCCCGTCATGGCTCCCGTAGCGCCCCGTCTGAAGATCCTTTCTGGTACGTTTGTCACATTTCCTCTAATAACACTCTATTTTCCCGACGCCTCTTAAGAGGGCTGCTCGCCTTCCCTCCAAGGTGCCACTGTTGGAACCATATGCGTGCTTCTGTCTCGATGCCTCGCTAATCTGGAACCTCTCTTACCTCATCACACACGTTTCTTCTTCGCTTTGCCCTGCACATTCTCTAAAACTGGCTTGACGGGGACTGTGTCGTACATCACCAGCCAGTCGTGCGAAGAGCCGCCATGGATGACTTAGGGCTAATGCAAGTGTGTTCAGTGGGAGGAAATGCCGTTTCAGCCTTTCTTTCGTGGAGATTACAAGCTACGAATGCCTGCGACGTAACGCTTGTTTGGAAATCAGGCTTTGAGAGCGTCTACCAATATGGCATATCTTTTAAGTGAGTTTTGACAAACCACTCCGGGTACCTGACTCTAATCTAACCGGTGATCAGATCTGCAACATTTGGTAATGAGCGGTTTAAGCCCCGGCATGGTACGCTCTTCCCTCGCTCTATGCTCCTCGCGTTGAAGATTTCTGACACATTTCATACGAATAGTGGTTAGGACCCCGGAAGACGCTGCGAATAACAAAGGTGGCGCATTCGATTATGTCATTCTCTGTATAAAAGCACTTCCCGACGTCTACGATATTGCCTCCGTAATCGAAGCTGTTGTTACCCCCCAGCATACCTGCATCCTAGTTAATACTACGCATACTCTCGGTGTGGAGGCTGCGATAGAAGAGAGATTTCCGACTAATGTCGTATTATCCCTTGTCTCCAATGCCGAGATTTCTCAGTTAGGCACGAGCGAATTCGAGCACATTGGTTCTACTGAGATTTGGGTTGGGCCGGCGAACAAAAACAACAGCATTCCAGTTGCGATTCAGGAAGATATGGCCCAGGCGCTGGCAATGACCCTGAGTACAGGCCAGGTTGATTGCAAAGTCTCGAAAAACATTCGACAGCAACAATTTGAACGTGTCATTGGGTAAGATACTTAAATCCAGTACATCACCCGTTATTGTGCTGACGTCCTTAGGCCTATCGCATTCCATCCCGCCAGTGTCATTTTCGAAACACCTTCGCATGCCGCTCTCTTAGAGAAAACCGGTGTTCGGCAGATTATTTCCGATGTTATCGACGAACTAATAGCCCTTGCAAATGCCGAAGGCTGTACTCTTAGTACTGACTTCAAAGAACGCACGATTAGGGATCAAACCCAGCCTTCGGAAACCACGAGCATCATGTGGCAGGACTACGTCGCCAGGCGACCTATGGAAGTAGAAACTTTCCTGGGCTCGCCTATCAAACTAGGCGAGAAGTCGGGCCTGAAAGTGCCTCGCATCGAAACCTTGTATGCCATTCTTCACAACCTAAATATTGTAAATCAGACTAGGCCAAAGGAAGTGAACGGGGTGAACGGGCACCCTCAAGCACCTATGACATCACCTGGTCCATCACCAATGTCTCGAATGCCGCCAGGTGGGCCACCGCGACCTATGCCCAACGGAAATGGGATGCCTCGACCTCGGCCAAGGGTGTCTTCAAACTTTGGTGGTGGGCCACCGCCTAGCATGCGTCGGCCTCTTGCCAACGGCGGCCCCCCGAATCCGCCGAATGGACATCGTCCCCCAATGAACGGAGCACCTAATGGCTTTCACTCTTCTAGACAACCCTCGAGGCGAGGGTCGTTTGATGATAACGACTTGGAAGAATTTAGCCACTTGATGCTGTACGATGATACAAATGGAGGTAATGCTAATGGCTACCCGGGCGAGATGTCAGACGCCCCACTTCGTGAGAGAGACTATCAACTTCGTCAACGTGATATGGAGCCAAAAGAACACGACATGCGTATGCGACGGGGCGGCTATGGGGGACCAGGCCCGCGAAGGCGGCCACCTCCGATGCGAAATGGCGCGGGCATGTACGATGATGAAGATGAGGAAGACGACTACTTCGACACTCGTGGTACGACTCCTAGGATCGACACCGACAATTTCGACATGATGAGCGTCACGTCAAGAAAGCACCGTTCAAAGCCCCCCCCTAACCGAAGCGATGTCCGGTCGGGTCTCAACGGTTATGAAAACGGTTTATCGTCTCGAGGCAATCGCTTTCGACCCAGTTTCGGCATAAATCGTTCGAGCCAGATTATCAATACCATACCCAATATCCATGATAACATCCTCGACGATCCACTTATGGCCTACTCTTCTAACCGGTATGCAGATGTTGATCGGGGACAGATGCACGCGGGGTCTCGGTCAAATTCCTTGACGGCCTCTCATTTACAAGAACTTCAGAATGGCCCGCATATGAATGGCGCATATCCCCGTCGTGTTAGTCAGTCACCAGGAAATACTTACACGCCTTCAATTCGCGGCGGAAACGGGCGTCCCTCGCCGCCTACCGGGGTTCAACAACCGGTTCCTCGGTATCCCCCAGGTCAGGGAAACACGGTGTCTCCAAACCAGGTTGAGCAACGAGTCGGGGTGAGCAATCTCAAACCAGCCAACGTCCAGCCCGTGCGAAGTCTGACCGGCAGTGCGAGTGCTAGCGCGGGGAGTGGTGATTCAACGAACTTAGGCTCGGAGCCTTCAGCCCATAGCAGCCAGAGCAGTTTAGGCCCACGGCCTCCTTTGGGGAGCCAGCAACGAATCCAGGAATATGCCGCTTAAAGTACACTATCCGATGTAGATTCGGCGAGCGAAGATGGCAACGGAAGTATCAATTCTACGGCCAGAAAAAGATCGGCGGCTAATCGTCGGCAAATGGGGAGACAGAAGTCATTTCCACTAGATTTTTGAGCCATTCGGCGACGGCGCATACATACCGGTTTACATGGATTCCGTTTGGATTACTGCCCTTACGACATATTACTTAATCTCGACAAAAAGGGCTTACACATAGGCATCTTGATATGATGGGACAGTGGTTATTTATTTCTGGCAATATTGCATTGGGATGCGGGTCCTGTTGTCATTCAAAACGTATATACACTTTTTTCTCCTTTGTGTCGCCCTTCCCTCGATGGAAGGTATTATTTTCTCTGCCGGCCGCGAGACCTGGATGTATTGATCTAGATCATATCTTGCTCTCGAGTGATACTTCCGGACAACGGTCGGATGTGGTGCTCGTCAGGGGTTCAAAGAGATCAAGGAGAACGATGAGCATTTAGTCGATGGACTAGAGGAGCATGCGTGATATATGCGAACTACCCATTGTTCTCTGTGCTCACCCGTTCTCCTGCTCGCGGTCTGGCGTTATGATTCGTTCATTCGAACCATTGGCAGTTTTCAGTCGAGCGTTACCAAGAGAAACAAAAGCATCATGGTTCCGAAATAGATCTGGATTGCTTGTCCCGGCAGAGTGGGATTGACAGCTCTGGATGTTGGCTGATGTTACCCAACATCCCTACCAGCAGGGGGCGAGTGAAGAGGAAGATAATTATGCTATTTTAATAATGAAGTTTGCCTGCGGGTAAAGCCTCATTCCCCTCCCCATCTGTTATGTTTCGGCCGGAACTAATATGATCTGAACAAAATGCAAAAGAGGGCGGGCTTGCTACGGGGTCTGGTGGCGTTCGATTGGCGTTTCCCAGAAGGAACACGAGATGCTAGCAAGAGGCTGAAGAATGGCCTCGGCACGGGAAAGGGAGCATTACAGACAGAAACCGAACCGAGACAAGTAGTAGAGCTTGGTTCTATTTCGGGGGAAAGAAATATAACAGATTAATCGCGATGATTAAAGAAATGGATTCTATGCGCATGCTCAAAGAAATCTGACATTAGAAACGTGACTGAGTACGTATATAGTAAAGATTGGGTTAGCAGTAAAGCGTGGCCTGTATGTTGGCGGTACTGGACTACGTCGCCATCACTCTCACCAGCACCGCCGTCCTTCAAGTTGCCAACAATAACTCGAAGGCTTACCTATGTACCCAGCTACTTCCAGCATATCAGGTAGCTTTTAATCGATAGCACGTAACTCTCGTTTCATAATCACAGTCTTTGTAAAGAAGACATTTTGCGCTTGTAGAACTACTTAATGACTTTTGCTGATGGATAGATAGCAAAATGCTGCTGTATAGCATTAGAGCCACCCCATCCGTGGGCGTGTATAGTATTCGATCTACCATCTGCACAGTATGTACCCATGTACCTGCCTTATCCAAGCCTGCATGCACCCTTTCAACTTAGCGGAGTAGACATCAATAGTCCCCTCTGCAGCTCTACTTTTGTTGCGACTTTTTTGATACGCAAAAGTAAAAACACCCGCGGCATTCCCTTGCCATCCTGCATTGTTTCAAAGATTCCGATCTACGAACACGGCTGGTAACGGATACAGGCATCCTACAAAGCGCTACGACCCGGGCCTGCTGTGTTAACATACAAGCAGGCTACAACGAGGGGGCACGTTCCCAACACGCTACCTACCGCCAGGCCGTGCGAAATAAATACGTAAGGATCCAGCCCTAAGTACAAGGGTGTTACAGACAAACCACGCGTCGCAATACGAGCGGCTGTAACCCTGTTTCAACGGCTGGCTGATCCTATTTTCTTTTCTCTTTCAGAGGCTCAGTCAAAGCTTAAGGGAAAAGAAGAAAAAGAAAGCTCTCAGCCAAAAAAGCACGGCATAGCACACCACACTGCAGGTGCAGTCTAGCGAGCGTCCCAGAGAAGTCGAGGAATAGGAAAAGGGGGGTTTCTTTGATATTAAACCCACCCACCTACCTACCTACCTTACGTAAAACCTTGAACGCATAAGCGAAAGAAAACCACCCCCTATCCTATCCTATCACTGTCAACTGACTCAACCAAAACGCCTTTGTGTCGTCTTGCAACATTCATACTGGCAAACGCGTGGACTGTCTGTCTGTCTGTCCGTCCTCGGGGAAGGGCTTGTTCTACGACAGACACTGCCTACCTTTGCCACGTAAGCCGCTACATTTGGTCGGGAAACTACCCAGGATAGGTACGGGTTGCTTCCGAGAATTTTGACTCGATTTCCAGCGGCTGGGGCTCACCTACCTCTATCTATCTACTCAGGGGCTCATCATCTCTACTTCTTGCCTTGTAGCGGCAGTAGTAGAAGGAGGTAGTAGTAGCACTGCAATCTTGTCCTGCCCTGCCCTGCCCCACCGTTCGATCAAGATCTGTGGTTGTCGTTCCTCACCGGCTACACGTGATTACCTACCCAGTGGCAGGCAGACTTTGTATATTTGATATACATACATTGCATACGTAGGTACCTATATACTTGCCTACTTGATATCAGCCATGGCGAGCCGAGGCGGTAACCCAGATCGCACCCTTCACACGGGCAGCGGCGGCACGACGACGAGACCTTCCATGGCGCCGCAGGTATCTGGTAGTGTCGTCAAGTCGAGACAGTTGGTAAGTCGCTTCTGTGCTCCTTATTTATTTGATTAATATCAACTATTTTTCATGATCAACCAACCCACCACGTAACGCATGGTATAAATATTAGTCGCTTTGTTTTCTCATCTAGTCTTGGTCCCCTATTGGTTTGCGTTTACCTACCTTTCCTTTTTTCTCCCGTTGGATGGACACGAGCCATTATTAAGTGATAAGCGTCGGAACAGGCGCTATATGACCAATATATTCATAGCCCAGATGACTCATAGTCGTAAGATCCCTTCATGAGGCAGAAGAGACGATCTACTCAGTGCGTAGATGAGGATACTGTATATAGATAACACTTTGCACTCCCTCATCCGATTCCTATTCCCTTTCGTTTCGTTTCGTTTCCAGATATGTCTCGGAATATGCCATCAATCGTTCTTTATCTATTCATTTATTTATCACTAACCGAAGATATTTGAAATAGGCACATCTGCACTCGCAGCTCGCACAGCTATCTGCCAATCTTGCGGACACCGAGAACCTGCTGCGCATGACGAGTGTCCAGGCCGGGGCTATGCGTGGGCTGGGAAGTTGGCATGCTGCGCTGTGAGTAACTTTTCTTCCTTCATTCCTTCCTCCCTTTCCTTCTTTTTCTTTCTTCGTATAATATATATATCTCATGCGCGAATTGTGTGTGTGAAGTTTTGGGAATACAATGATGGGTACGGGTACGGGTATGGGTGTGGGAATGATATAATGGGCTGATTTCCCATTGACGATTTTTACATAGGTTCATGGCTTCGAGCAAGGTATTAGGTGAGGAAGCGGTCAAGAATGAGCCTCAGAGTTAGGAATGATGGGATGCTTGCTTGCTTGTATCGTTCCTGATTACTTGAGTAGGTAGTGTTATTAGGGGGCTCTGGGACTGCGATGACTACTGAGACGTCTTACATCCTGTCATGTGATGTCAGAAGATTTGCCAGGCATCGGCGCTCGTGCTCTGGTGTGGGAGGAGAGGAGGGATAATGATGATAATGACTACTAGCTGTATCTGAATATAGCTTCATGTTCCCTCAAGCATGTCGTCCCATTCCCATTGATGGGCGAAAGCTTCCTACGTGATTCACCTACAGCCTACGGCCGAATAGCTTGAGCTTTGGTATACAATAAAACTGCCTCGAGCCCACGTTTATCTTCTCCCCGAACCCTTATTCACCGATTTAAAGTATTTTCGAGCCTACTAATACCATGCCTCCTTTCGTGACTTGATCTTCCCACCTCTGATACTTTTTGACAAATGAAATAGCCTTGTCATACACAGCACATATGTAGCACTTCTACCTATTTCATTCAATCCGAGCCTTAGATACTTCTTCCTCTGTCAACTGGGCGTAGTGGCTAGTAGGGGGAAAGCTATTCCTTACCTTGATGATCTAGTTAACGTGCCCATTTGCAATGCTTGTGTATGGGCTACGGTGTAAATATGTGTGTACCTCAACAAAGCATCGGCGCCATTGGTTGTAATGACAACCAGTACCTCATTCTGCTGTCCGGGGTTTATTTCAGCATACACGGCACTATGCATGTCCATTTATGGAGTTAGAAGGCGAGATTGCTGCTAATCCTTCGAAGGAGGTAATAAGCTGCAGTGTGCGCTATAAGTTTCAGTGATGCTTGAGTAATATGACAATACCGTCTATGCCTGAATATGACGGACGTTAAGAAGTCCTCGATGGTTACATACCCCGTTAATAGCCCGTATATATGTAGTAAAGAAACGGCTACTTCGGTTGCGGGGCTGATATCTGTTCGAGCAGTACCTACGTAGTCGCGGGGAGTTAACATGTCATTACATCCTAAGTGAGCTACGTCAGTATGTTACATATAAGGCTATATTTGGTTGCGGTCTATCTGAGTTGGGAAGAGATAGCTCGTGTAAGCTACAGGAGACTGTTTATCTAGCCCTTCGAAAGAAGTGTATTTTCGTGACATCTTCCCGCTTTGGATGTCTTATCTGGGGACTGTTCTCCGCTACTGCCGCCACATTGAGAGTAAGATGTGCCAACAGTCTATACTTCGTCTCGTGCCTGTGAGTTGGAGGCTCAGCGAGGTCTCAGCACCAAACACTCCACTTCCATAAGACCGCTTCTTCGACGTTGCGAGGAAGCCCTCCTCAAGACGACCTCTACGCTCCAGCAACAAGCATAGCAGTTGTTACACTCCAAGGACAGTTGTTGATATTCTCAACGCTCCTGACGGCGGGTATTTCTTGAGACTGATTGTGCCCTAACAATTAATTGTCGAACATGAGAGTTGGTACGGTCCATCACCCATATACTCTCCTATAGCTATGTTAGCCCCAGGCACTAATCGGATGCGTGAGCATGGGTTTTGCGCTAGGATTGAGCGGTACGTGGTATAGATGGTGAATCCGATCTTGTCTCGATTCATTGGCCTTGGTATATAGCTCATTGCCGAAGTATTATCCGCAAGCTGGGCTTCACTAGTGAGGCTGCGCTGAGCGACGTCAAGGGAATTCGCACCAACATTGCTTGCCGAGGAGAAGACTATGATGAGGCCCAACCGTGGGCTTTGTAGCTCGCCAAGTACCGCTCAATCGACTTTCATAGCCGTGTCCGCGCTCGCGCTCTCGTCCGCAGGTCTATGCATCGCCATCTTTGCGGCGGCACCTCTCATCATTGGGTCTTTGGGCTTCTTTTGTTCCTGTTGTTCACGCAACGGCCGACGCTTCTGCCTCTCAGCTTGAACAGGAAAGCGCTTCACACCGCCGCAGATATCGCATCTAATGACTAAGACGTCTGCCCACGGCTTTCTCCCGCCTTTGCTCCTGTTCTCGACCACGGAGGTGCTAGTTTTCCCCTCGACGAGCAGGGTGTCGCAGAACTTGCATATGGTGTGCTTGATTGCTGGGGACACCTTGATCTGGCTTTTCAGAGAGGTAGCTCGGAAATTGGTCATTAGATATCGGGCTAGTTTCAGTCTTGTCTGGTTGTCATCTCTCTCTCCTTTGTCGTTGGCGGAGTTGCCCTGACTAACTTGCCCTTGATTGGGCTGGCTTTGGGTTTTGGCAGAATCATGATGATGATGCGCGGTTTCGGGTCCTTCATCAGTGTCTCGATCCTGAGCCCGAACCGGAGCCTGAGCCTGAGCCTGAGCCTGAGCCTGAGCCTGAACCTGAACCTGGGCCTGAACCTGGGCGCCCAGGAACATGGCTGCCTGGTGCAGATAAGAAAGACGCGAGTACAGGTGCTTGTTAGGCACCGATGGGTTTGTTTTTGAGTTTGCCTTTGTTTTCGCCATTTTTGCCTAGAGCGATTCCACGTGATTTGCTTGGAAGATCCGTGGTGATACTTCTGCTGGGATGATGGCTGGGCAGTCTGTTTGAGTGCACCCACCCGTACGTATATTCTGGATGCTGAATAACGTTGCGCATTAAAAAATAGACTGATTTAGGTTACCTAGCTACATACGTAGGTGGTCCTGTACAACTGTAGATTCTATACATCCCCTGAGATGTGTGCCACGAGTGACGGAGAGTAGATGTAGGTAATAAGGTTTCAACGGGGAAATTCTTCTCGAGAAAATTTAGGTTACACTGTTACTTACCTATTGTGAAAGCTATTTCAAACGGAGCTAGCTAAACACATTTTAGGTCTATCAATCTAGTCGGGCTGCTCAAAGTTTGTCTAGATATCTTCCACGATACTCGTGTATGAGCGATTTGGAGTCATGTTTTGTCAATGCTGAAACAAATTAGAAAGAATGTTCTGGCTCGTAAACGTGCAAACGCAGAGATGCAGCTGCCATAGGTAAAAGTAGGTAGGTAACTTGCAGCTACGACTGTGTCTGAGAGACATGGAGAACAGATCTGGTCACAACACCATACCAAAGGTAGTAATTGTGTTTCTGCCTTTTTGTTACTGTGACTCAGGGGAACATGTCAGGTCTAGCCCGAAGCTTCGTGCAGATAGAATTGCTTATATACGGCACCTGCAATGGGGATCAGCTTCTATCAGGTAGCTAGTACTCCGGGTTGTGTAGAGTCCCCATTACAAAGCGGGTTCTGGGTACAGACAGAAGCCGCTCGTAGTTTCAGTTTGCACAGCCTTCTGACTCACGACTAGATCATGATAGGTTTAGCCTATCAAGGGGCAGCAAGTGGACATTCCTTGTCTGCCTAGCCCAAGCATGAATACACTAGACCAACTAAGCTACAGCCTATCAGTGTACGTACCAACGTACTGTACAGCAGAACAGGAGCACTGGCAGGTACTGGAGTGGAGGTCAGTGCATCCAGGTTGATTTCTTCTTCCCATTTTCTGACGGATCTCCGTTCATTCAGCCTTTCTCCATCATAACATATCCACCTCTTTCCTTCCATCTCACGCATATTTCTCCCCGTCTAAAAACCCACGGGCGCAACTCTACTTTCGTCCATCGCGGTACCTCCTCCTGGACCCTTCTTTATTGCCTGCCATCAATCATTTGATCGCGCGGCGCTTCTGTATTTTAACTCTACGTATTTCACTTCGCTTGCGCCCACCGTTCTTCTAATCAGGCTCCGAGATCATCGCGAGTCTCAGCAACTCCATCAACATGTCTGCCGAAGAGGATCTGATCGACTACTCCGACGAGGAGCTGGCGACTAATGATGCCGCACCCGCGAATGGAAAGAAAACGGATACCGCCGCAGCCGGAAGTAATGTGGACAAGAAGGGTTCATACGTCGGCATCCACGCCACCGGTTTCCGCGACTTCCTGCTGAAGCCTGAGCTTCTTCGGGCCATTGCCGATTGCGGTTTCGAACATCCTTCGGAGGGTTAGTCTACATCTTAACACACGTCCTATATCAATCAAGCATCCACACACCCCTCCTTCAAGCGTCCGTCCCGTCTGTCAAACAAAGTCGCAAGTGGGAGCACAACACATGGTAGTCCGAGCGGGAATCGACATTCGTTATACGTGGGAGCACTCATCGACTGTGGTCCCCGTTTAGACTTGGAAGGGTCTATCACTTTCGCGGTGATAGGACAATGCCTTTGATTTGGAGACTTGCGTGTGTCTACTACCACAGCCTTGCCGGCTTTTTGGTAGCCCATTCGCGTTTAAGAGACATGGTGTATTTGCGCAAGCCTTCTGTGCTCATTCATAGAGCTTCGTCAACGACGAACAGCCATCCGTGGCTATGGGTATTTGATGCGTCAAGAGTTCAGTGATGTTTTATACACGCTGTTCCTCGTCACCTCTGTATGCCCATGCCGAACATTTGGCGAGGTTGGGGGATTATTTGCGTTGGTCAATACTGGCAGTTCTAGCGAGCGACTCGATGAAGACGACGACGACGACGATGACGGACGGACGGAAGGACCTTGTCGAATCCCTTTGTCGAGCCCTTACCTCTCCGTTACATTCTTATATCTTCGTCTTGGGAGAACCTTATCTAACATCGATCGATACCTACAGTCCAGCAAACTTGTATTCCCCAAGCGCTTCTCGGTGGTGACATCATTTGCCAGGCCAAGTCCGGTCTTGGAAAGACGGCCGTTTTCGTTTTGACAACTCTGCAGCAAGTCGAGCCCGTTGCTGGCGAGTGCTCCGTTCTGGTCATGTGCCATACACGTGAACTAGCGTTCCAGATCCGGAACGAGTATAATCGCTTCAGTAAATACATGCCGGACATTAAGACTGGCGTGTTCTATGGTGGTACTCCTATCCAGAAGGATGCCGAGGTCCTCAAGAACAAGGATACGTACCCGCACATCATTGTCGGTACCCCCGGTCGTCTGAATGCCCTCATTCGTGACAAGTACCTTCGTCTTGGAAGTGTCCGAATCTTTGTTCTCGACGAGTGCGATAAGATGCTCGATGCTATTGGTAGGCTTCCCCGTCTCTGTCTATAACGCTACGTGGGGCCTAGACTGACACAGTCTAGATATGCGACGAGATGTCCAGGATATCTTCCGATCGACTCCCACGCAGAAGCAAGTGATGATGTTTAGCGCTACACTCTCTGATGACATCAAGCCGATCTGCCGCAAATTCATGCAGAATCCGACCGAGCATTATGTCGATGAAGATACCAAATTGACCCTACACGGTCTCCAGCAATACTATATCAAGCTCGAGGAGAAAGAGAAGAACCGGAAGCTGAATGAGCTTCTCGATGACCTTCAGTTTAACCAGGTCATCATCTTTGTCAAGAGCACCATTCGTGCTACAGAGCTTGATAAGTTGTTGCGGGAGTGCAACTTCCCGTCCATTGCGGTCCATTCGGGCGTCAGCCAGGAGGAGCGGTAGGTTCTCTCAGAAACAACTTCTGTTGGGTGAAGAGAGACTAATAATCAAATAGTATCAAGCGCTACAAGGAATTCAAGGAGTTCAACAAGCGAATCTGCGTCGCCACCGATGTCTTTGGACGTGGTATCGACATTGAACGTATCAACTTGGCGATCAACTACGATCTTCCTGCTGATGCTGACTCCTACCTTCACCGTGTCGGTCGTGCTGGTCGATTCGGTACCAAGGGTCTTGCGATCTCTTTCGTCAGCAGTGACCAAGATCAGGAGGTTCTCAAGGCGATTGAGAAGCGCTTCGAAGTCGCACTACCGTAAGTAGCGATATGGGTCTCCAATATGTCAAGATCAACTGTTTCTGCACACAATTACTAACATGGCTATAGTGAATTCCCCAAGGATGGTATCGATGCCAGCACCTACATGGCGGCATAAATGTTGATCGATGAGAACATCTAGCGTCATGGGTGCGTTGTCGGAAAATACTTGTTACGATCAGTCACTCGCTACGAGGATTCCATAGTACATGCACCTGGTACTGGGCAAAGTCGGGAATTTGGGAAGGCTGACTTTTTTAACCAAAAGCTCGTTTGTTGTCAACCATAGGACAACGTTTCTGTACAAGTATAAACCTCGATATTACAGATAAGACGATGGGATTTCTTTCATTTTCGACAGGGCTACGATTTGCTTCGTTTTGCAGACAAAAGGTGCATCATGAAGTCGAAATTCGGGTTTGTTTACCACTTCGGTGGTGGATTAGTGCATTGCGACTTCAGTTTACGAAGATAAGGTTCATAGCCCCGAGAGGCCGTTTCGGACAATCAATAGAACATGGATAAAATACCTCTCTACTGCGTATCACATGCTTTTGCAGCCTGAATGACGTGTTGTGTTCACTCGATCGTATGTCCTTAAATTCGTATTACTTTATATCGTTTGTTAGTAGGTCCTTAACTTCCTGCCATACATATTTTACTTACAAATACTTGTCTCACCGATCTACTTATATACCAAGACTACATTAATATAGCCTTGGGCGCTTTCGAGACAAGGGCGGAGAGGGAGAGGACAGGATAGGAAAGAAAAGAAAAGAAAAGGAAAGGTGATGAGAGGTTACCTAATGTAACCCATCTTGGTGTGTGTGTGTGTGTGTGTACTATCCTGCATAGAATAGCCTAGGATAGGATAGAATAGATGCAGGATCTGATCACGTATTATCTACTGTAGCTTTGACAACAGATTTTGTTCTTTATTATTTATTTGGTTAGAAGAACCCTCGACCCATTTCAGTTCATTTCAGTTCATTTCATCCCATCTCATTCCGTTTGTTCTATCTACCTAACTCTCGTCTCAGGCATGACTAGAAGTCTGCTAGCACTCTTTCGTTGTTTCTTTCCTGATCTTTCATCCCCCAAGTTCTATAAAAATACGAGAGCAATCGCAAAGGGCAAACAGCCTCGGTAAGTTTACATGAAAAACGCGGGTGTCTCTTCCTCCCTTGCAAATTGTGGTATGGTGCGTTGCGGTTGTGGTTGTGCGAATGAGGAGCTTTATACTTTGTATTGTGTTGTAGTAGAATATCATGGTATCAACTACGAGAGGGAAAATGCTATAGTCCTTTCTCCAGACGTGATGGGGTGTCTCAAAGGAAGAAAAAAGAAGAAAAGGGAAATGCCGCCCGGTTCGCCTTGCTCCATAACTGATGCGCGAAAAAGTGGTTTTGCCGCCAGTGAAAAATAGAAAACCAATAAACTCGTAGCCTTCTGATCTCTAGACTGCGTTATCACCCGTTGGCCCACTGCTGCTCCCACCCCTATCATCTGGAGGTGGGTGAGGGCTTGCCCTGGGACTTCTCTCTTCTTCATGGTATCTTCGTTGTCTTCTCGCGCCCTCGGCCTGCCCGCTACCGCTATCAGTGGGACTTGCAACGGCGATGTCCGTATGGGTATTATCATTGCTGTTTTCCCCTTTCTGCCGCCACCACCTCATCTTCCATATGCCACCCATAGCGTCCTGCACACCAACTGTCGAGAAGCTTTTCCGGCGGTCGTGTTTGCGTGCCGTGAAGCCTGGGAATCCAGTTGATTTTCTGCGGCGGCGGAAGATCTTACGCGGGGCCTCATCGCTGAGGCGAGAACCGGCACCACTTAAGGACGCAGTTGTCCCACCCGATATTATTCGCGGCCGTGCGACTAATAATGGAGTGCCTTCGTTCAGCGTGGGGCCCGTTGGCATAGTAGTCGCCCTTTGCCTACCAAGCCTGGGAGATTGTTGGTCTTGTAACTCGTCCCAAATCTCCTCGTTCCAGCCACTTGCTTTCCGGCTCGCCAAAAGAGGTGTGGCCTCTCCGTTGGGAGCAAATGTGTTGTAGGCTGGTGGAACGCCTTCTTCGTCATGGCTGAAGGTGTCAGAATCTACGGCAGATTCATCTTCATCCTCCGTGTCCTCCACGAAGCCCAAGCCCGGTGTTAGTGAGGATTGGCCAACGGCCGGGGGGTGCTGCTCATCATTGAGGCGCCAGGATAGGGCCAAGACGCCGGATAGTAATATGGCGGTTCCGAGGGTAATGAGCCCGCCATGCAAGGGTGATATTAGGTCCGTTTGACGGAAATAGATCAGGCCGTCTAAAATCGCGATTATGTTGTAAATGCAAAAAACAAGGGGGTATAATACTGATGTCGAGACGAGCTTCAAGCCGCGGTGGAGATAATACAATTGACTCAAAGCGAGGGCAACCAGGCCCAAGACCAGCATCCATGACTCCCAGTGCACGAACTGGTTATCCCCGTCGGCAATGGTCCTTAAAATCAACTCAACAGCCGACTTGGCAAATAGGAGCGAATGCGCAGAGAGGATGCCGCTGATGCAGCCGTAGGCGAGACCTCTTGCCAGGCGAAACTTGGGATTCTGCGAGAGGTTCTTAAAACGGTTCATCAATTCGACGGATACGACCATGGCGACGACAACGACGGCTTGCATAGACATCCAGAGAATGAATTGCCACCTTCCCAGCAACTCCAAGAGTTCTCGCAGACTGTGAGCGGGCGAGGGTATGGCGCCAAAGATGGCTATCATGGCAGCGCCTGCCGACACAAGCGCTGTCCCCCAGAACGACCATTTCGTAAAAGGCTCGCCTAGTATTAACGTCGCGCAGATCGAATTGAAGACAAGACCGGCGGCTTGTAACGTTGATAGGACTGGTAGGGGCAAGGTGGAGATCTGTATCGAGCTTCCTATTACATTCGAGACGACGAACATGCCCATACCGAGCTGCCACCTTCTTCTCCGGTACGGGGGCCTCTGTACTTCGTGCGGGAGTTTCTCATCTTCGAGCATATGCGACTTGCGCTGTAACGTGAGGCCGAGGGACTGGACGCTCGTGGATATCAATCCAACTAATATGCCAATCTAAGACAAGCAAGAATAAAGGGATTAGCCATATCATCCATACGATCTCTAACAGCCATTTCGGCTATAGGAACAGTAATAGAAAGAAAAACCAAAGGAGGGCGGACTCACTGCGAGTGTGCCCGCGGGCGACACACCGCTGAATATCCCCATGACGAGGAAATCCAAACAAGGGTCATCTGGTAGTGGTGGCAGACAAAGCAGCAGAGTGGCGCATGAACTGCGTTATAATCAATGCAATCTTTGAACAGAGCACTATTCAATCGATTGGATATTCCGCGATCGAAGCTTAGGAGTTGAATTGCAAGGTCGGTTTGGTTGAGGAAGGTATAGGTAGTTGAGGAAGTCAGGTAGGCTGCTAGGTAGGTACTTATATAGGCACTGGTGGTATATTAAGGTTTCGCGCGCAGCGCCGTACTTGAGCAATGCCAAAGTGTACCTGCGTGTGCACCGTCGTGAGATCTGTGAACTAGTATCTAGTTACGAAAGTAACAGCTGCTTGTGAGTTTTTTGACGTTTAGGGTTGACAAAAGCAGGCCCAGAGCGTATTTAAAGGAGCACCCAAGATACTACTAGTGAATAAGTAAATGGGCTAATGAGAAGTACGCAAGTAAGGTATGTTGTAGGTGGAGTGGGTATAACTTGATGCGCGGACAGGTGGATTCAAACGTTAAATAGCCTTCTGGGAATTTAACAGAGGAAACAGAGTTTACTTTCCAACCCGAAAGGCCGCTAAAGAAGAATCGAATTGCGTGATCGTAGGTTGGTAGGCAGATCAGTTATATTATATAGATTAGGAGACGAGGGTGTTGGGATGCGTTGTCTACTGCTTGGGGTTTCCGTACCTGACGTACAACAAACAGCTGATCGGCACAGAGTGACGGTGCAAACCCTCCGTTGCCGTCACTCCAGTGCTGTCCAGGGTCGAATTGTGATGGGGGTTGAGCTCTATTGGCACTCAAGTGACCGAAACTAAGTCATTCCGTAGAGGGACACCCGCCTGCTTGCAGCTTCTGGTTAAGACATGCGTAGGTGCCGTGCCGCCTACCTACGAGTGCTGAATTAGGTGCAGGTGGCGGAGCGTTAGAGAGCTTGAGGTGCTCAAGCCACATATTTCCCGTCCAGGAGATACTGTGGCTTGCGCAGCTGCAAAGCTGCGTCACCCGACCATGGGGAGCTTACAGACCTGGAGCTATAGGTCATAACCTACGTGCCTAGGGGTTAGAACGGTATAGCATGCTGTAGGTGCCTCACCACCGTCATTATCGACTTGAACTCCACCACGAGCAACATCAACAGCGTGTATCAACCCCTTAGCTTTTTGATACCCACGCCCTTCACTTGAGCTATACAACTGCTTAGCTCAAGAGTTCGACCTCGACTTCTGCTACCTACTTCTTCCCCGACATCAATATTCTACCTCCCCCAAGATGTCGCAAGTCCACTCTCTGTCCGACGATCAGGTGAGCCGTCCTCCTACCAGGCATAGCACACACACAATCGCCATTTACAAACGAGGCATAGTAGAAGCGAAGCAACAAGCTAACGAAAATATGGCGAACAGGTCGGACAGGAGCTGCGGAAGATGACAGCCTTCATCCAGGAAGAGGCTCGGGAGAAGGCTAACGAAATCAGACTCAACGCGGACCGGGAGTTCAGCATCGAGAAGGCGAAGCTGGTGCAGCAGGAGACGGACGCCATCGACGTCGTGTACGCCAAGAAGTTCAAGCAGGCCTCGATGGCGCAGCAGATCACGCGGTCGACCGTGGCCAACAAGACACGCCTGCGGGTGCTGGCCGCGCGCCAGGAGCTGCTCGACGACATCTTCGAGCAAGCCGCCAAGAAGCTTGCCGAGGCAAGTAAGGACAAATCCAAGTACAAGACCGTCATCAAGGGCCTCCTGCTCGAAGGGATGTACGCCCTGAGCGAGGAGGACCTTACCGTCCGCGCCCGCGAGGCCGACACCGACCTCGTCAAGGACGCCGCGAAGGACGCCGAGAAGGAGTACGAGGAGAAGACGGGCAAGAGCGCCAAGCTTACCCTTGACGAGGAGGACTTCCTACCTGAGGGAAGGTGAATTTCGCCCTGTCCCTCTCTAAACTGATTCTTAGCGGAACTACCCGCAGCCCCTCCCCTCCTTCCAGTTGCTGTTCCTATTCGTCTACATGATATTCTTCTCTCTTAGCATATACACTAACTAGTTGTCTCTTACACATATATAGCTCGGGTGGTGTTTTTGTCATAGGAGGTAACGGTAAGATCGAGATCAACAACACATTCGAAGAGCGCCTACGGCTTCTACAGTCTAGCGCCCTGCCGGCCGTACGAAAAGCATTGTTCGGACCAAACCCGAACCGCAAGTTCTTTGACTAAGGAAACTCATGAGTGTTACGGCCCTCTTTTTTGCCTGGTTCCTGCGTCGCCCGTGCCCATAATGCCTGGTTACGAGCTCGTAAAGCCGTCGAACGTGGGTTGATAGGTTCGGGCGCTCGAGTGACGGAGAGTGTGTAAAGGGGGGTTTACGTTGAAAGTGTTAAATCACTAGATACATAGTCCTAAAGGGACATGGAGAACGAAACGGATGTGGTTTTCGAGACGAGTCGGAATCACAAGTCACAACAGAGCCTGTCTTGTTTGTTATTCGTATTCATTAGACGGTTGTATCATACAGAAGTTATAAGCTCATTACAGGCGGGGTGTCACAATTAATTCAGCATTCACAATTAAACCCGTCCTCCCTCTCTAGCTCTCGCCCTCTTCTCTCTCGATGCTTACTCGGGTTCAGCTCCTAGGAAAAGCAACCAACCAGTGTGTTCCGCGGCTATCTCACGGGGACTTAAAAGCCTGCTAATAGCTGACTATTCGTCCTCCCGCTTCACGTTATCCGGTATCTCAGTCTCTTCTCTCTTCTCTTTATCTGCCTTTTTCTTGAGGGCCCAATGACGCATGAAATCTCGCTGCTTGGGAATATTCGTATCGACATCGCGCCCTGCTGCTACCTCAGACGAGAAAATGTGCGTCTTAGGGGCCGGCCGTGTACGCACTGCGTACCTGAGACGTTTCTCCAGGCCCAAGAGCCCTAGCTTTACATTTTTGCGAGAATCCTTGTCGCGGATTGAATCTTGAATCCTCTTGATATGGTTGGCCAGGGCATCGATATCAGCGTTGAAATTCTGTTCTGCCTCGGCCTCTAGCTCGGTTCGTATCTCTTGTTTTGGTTCCGTTTCCGTAGCTGATGTGGCCTCGGAATTTCCATTACTTGTGTTGGTGATAGGCAGCTCTGTCTCGGTAGCTGTAGGGCTGGATTGCACAAAATCCGCGCGATCGAGAACAATGTCTAGGAGCGTTGTGAGCACCCTCAGCTGTTCAAAATCAAAGCTGGTCTTTTGTGTGCCCGTAAAATCTTCCTCTTTGAGGCGGCCGTAAATCTTCTGTAAGCTGAGTTGCGGGCCGACGGGTTTGCTCCCTAGCCCAGATTCCCTAAACAGAGCCTCGGCTGCTATGCGTCGCCGCAGATCAACCAAATAGGAGGTTGAGCTTGGTATGGAAAATACAGAGGCCGCCTTTAGCTCTATTTCCTCCACATTATCGAAGATGTAGGAACATATAGCGCCGCACTATTTCCATTATTAGCTGCTGATATAAGAACAGACGATGAAAAATGATAGGAGCATACCGCTGTGTTCCATTGTGACTTATATCTAGCTAATGTTGAGACCAATGCCGTCATGGCGCGCGTATGGTGTTCGTGCACTACTGTATTGACAACTGGGTCTAGACTTATGCGAAGTAGAAGCTGGATCGCGCTGATAGCCGGTTTCCTTTGTAGATGGGGCGCAATGCGTTCTAGTAGCTGCAAGAACGCAACCAAAGGGGACCAATTCTGTTCCAGATAGCCTGGGCAAACTTCCATAGTACTCCTGAGCCGACTGCGCTCTTGAGTGTATGTTGGACCGCCTATTCTCTCAAGCAAGCTATACAAGCGTGCAGAATCCACGAGGCGACGTGCGTTATCTCTGCAGAACCCGGCTAGGTTGATGTACTGCCTGCATAACTCGGCGTTTTGTTCCGTACAGATCTCATCTAATATCCACTGATAAATTTCATCAGGGAGAATTTGTCCTTTGCTCACGAACGTGTGAGGCAGGCCCATTATAAAGGCCCGACGCCTGCTGTCCACCTGTGCCAGACACTTCCAAGGACCAGTTGCCTTGTTGCGTGGGAAAGCATTCGTCCCCGGCTTAGGACGGTTTACCTCTTGATCGAAGAAATAGCAATGCTTGCTCGATAGGATTTCATCGCCCCCGGAGCGTTTGAGGGCTCTGCGAAGCTTATTCTCCTTTCCCTCTTCATCATCATCAACATCATTGAACAGGTGGGAAGTAACCTCTTCTAGTCGCGTTTGATTATGCTCAGGGTCTGACTCATCTGACCCATCACTGTCTTTGTCTTCTTGTGCTATAAGAGCGTCGGCTTTTCTGACGCTCTCTTCAGTTCGCTTGAGCTCCCGCGAATGATTGACGAGAGCCTTCAGGTCGAACCGATGTTTTTTAGGCTGGAGTGTCAAGGGTGATCGATGTATGCCCGACGCTATCCTTTTGGCCTGTGGAGTGGAAAGTACGTTCACATCACGCTGGTGGTTGGCAGGGCCGGAACGAAACCCAAGAGCTTTTGTTATCGAACCTAAGGAATCATCTGAGTCATCCTCGGGGTCATCGTCATCCGAGCCTCGAATCTCTTCGTCACGACTGAATACCCGCGGCGCGGATCTTGGAGGAGTTCTTGGGGACGAGAGGACGTCCGGTATCGAGGGTGGCGGCGAGGTTGGCTGATGCTGAGTCTGTGGACTGGATGAACCAGCAGACTTGAAGAAACCTCTAATGTCTCCATTCTTCCGTGAACTCATCTCGGATCATCAACTAGTCTGCCAGTTTGCTGCTTATGTGTAGGGGTACATATACGGCGAACAGTACCTCAGCGATACACACTAAGAACAAGCAGCCCGGTAGTGATAACCAACCTAGGGAGGTAGTTAAGTTGTCTAGAGTTCAGAATCACGTGAAACCCTTCGAGGGGTATGAGGTCTGATGTCTAAAGATAAAGTGTACACTAGGTATATGCCCAGGCACTTCATGGGATAGGCTAAACGCTTGGCATTTACTTGTCAGTGATACCTGACAGGCATAGGCACATAATAGTAGTCCTTTTGGTGGTGCTGCTAGAACGCGATAGAGCGTCTCAGACGCGTTACGTGGTTTAATGAATGGCTGCAAAGAGTGGGACAAATCCACATGGGCCTCACCCTTACGTTGGGCGCTTGCTCCCCGCCTAGCGCTCAGGTACAGGGCTGCAGTCTGTGGTGATTGGCCCCAGCGCTGTGGCTCTTCGCTACGAGTGCTTACCAGGTACCCTACAACTGTGGGACTAGTAGCCCTATCTCGCTGTGGAGTTGTGCGGGCTGAAGTTACTATATACTATTTGGTAACCAGCACAACGAGCTGAGTTCTACTTATCGTACCAATGTGATAAGTAATTCCAATTATTGCCCAGCTTAAGTACTGAGTTTTTCGGTTTGATGAAAGATACCTACTCATCTGTATGTTGGAATTCAATTGCAGAGGTAATCTTGCTCTTTGTGTGCTCTAAATGTCAACTGGCTGACATGAGGCAATTAGGGGAAGACCTAACCTAGCTTCCTGTTTGCTGTAGGCACTCTAGCGTCTAGCGCCCACGTAACGAGGGGGTTTACTGTCTTGACTTGTGATCATGTCCATCGGATTATCTACTATGTAGGAGCTACATATGTACTTTCTTCCCTGCTTTGGTGAAGTCGTAGCTTCAGCAGTGTGGCGTCGGGTTTGGCATTCGGTCACTTTTCATCCGCATAAATATCCGAATAGCAGACTTGAGTCAGTCCTGCACCAGGAATCTACATCTTTTCTGCACTGAAAATATTACTATAAGTTATCCCACAATATACCTAGGTTAGGTGGGTACACAAGCTTTCAAGAGGCTCAGCCGGGTCGGGTCGGGAGCCAACCGATACGGTAGGGATGACACTGTTTTAAGGGGGTCAAACAAGGACGGGGAGTTGGATAAGTTTAAATCCGAGATACTTACAATAGGAAATCTTAAGGTTGCACCTAATACCTAGGTAATCCGGCCAGCAATCTTGGGGATTGAAGGTCTTCGGTTCGGTGAGGTGAGCTTATGTAGAAGCCTGACGCTTTACCTTGTGTTAATGTCGTTATCATTCTTCTCTTCCTTGATGCCTTTGCCCTTCTTCAGCTCAGTCGCCCCCCCTTTTCTTGGCTTTGGGCAAAGAGAAAGAAAGGTAGGAATGTCGCATGAGAAGTCTCAGGTGGAGGTGGCGTCATTCAACCTGGAGTTTCACTGCACCTTATACAATCCTACTACATTATGTAGGCATGCTATCAAAAGTCGCCGAACGGCTGGAAACTGAGGTGATGCCCCGGCTCCCTGCGCCTCTTTCATTTTGTGAGACTAACGGGCACGGGGGGTTTCGTTTCCACGGAAGGATAGCATAACTGAAAACCCGTAAGGTATTGTAAAGATGAAGACAATGTTTGATTGTGGTAGTGCAGTCATTTGTTTATATGTCATTGCTGCTGCGCTGCGAAATGTTCATGAATTTGGGCGGATACTTATCTGTCCTACTGGCTGAGCGCATCATAACCTACCCAATCTCTCCCTTCCTTGGGTTCAAATGGACGCATTTGAACCTAGGATACAGTAGGGCCGCACATATATGACCTAAGCGTTGCAAGAGGAATTGTTCGTTAATCCAGGTCAGTCACTCCCTACCTAGGTACCTCGCCCTGAATCTTTGAAACTCTAGCTGTAGGCAGTGAGAGGTAAGCTAAGAAGCGGCTCTCAAAAGGGTTTGCTAAATAGGAAGTGTGAATTACATACAAAGGTATACCTAGATATATATTCTATGTAGCACCAAGTAAGATACTGCGATCTACGAGATGAGCACTCGTTGTAGGGAATCCAATATGAAAACTCCTAACAGAAATGCCCATTAACTACCTCGTGCCGGAACCTGGCATGATTTAAGAAATGGGAAACGGTTGGTGGTTATGCTAGGTACTTTACGTAGGTACTAATATTTGTCATATGCCTGACTCGAGGGAAGGGATGGCGGAATCCAGATTTTGGCCCCATCTTTCTTATAAGCATACATCATCATGCCGCTGTTCCTAAATATGGCAGCATCCTGCGTTCTGTTGCTAAAGCAAACTTGCTGTGGGATGTATTCTGCAGATATCGGGCGCAATGTCCAGCTTGAAATACAGCATACTACTGTAGAGGCCACCGTGATATATGGGGTTTTTATCTCTGGCAAGAATACCTTGTATCTCGATTGTATAACTTTTGCGCCCGGCCTGTGTGTTCATCCGCTCTGATTCGGGCTGTCGGATGTTTCAGACAGGTGAGATTGACACTAAGTCAGTAAACAATCACCACCCAGGCCGTGACTAGCAGGCAAATCCTTCGTGCCGGTAGGCATTGCTTTGCCACTGAACGCTGACTGGTATCGCTGTTATACATACCTGCAATAGTTAAAGCCAATACACGACATTGGTCCTATACAGAAGGAAAAACCTGACCGGAACTTTCCAACTCGCTGCCTTGCTGGATCTTTTACTTGCCCGCAAAGCAAAATGTGGCACGAACGCAGCGTCGTATTAAAGGATCTGACAAGGCAGGTGGCCAATTAAGCGCATATGCCGCACGACTGTAATGGAAGGCCGTACTTGCTACCTACGTACTATGTATGAACATTGTTAGTTGAAAGACCACCACCAGATAGCCCATGCCTCGCCTTCAGGAGGCAAGTAAAGTGTAGCAAAGTGGCTGTAGTGTCTTTAAGAGTTATCATTACCTGTGAAGCAAGTTGGAAATTAGAATCATCGAACGCTTTCAAGATATACTATCTATAGTACCAAAGTCTACCATCCTACGGGACACAAGTTGGGTATTAAGAACCCGGTATCGATACCTACTATGTATTTTTATATACGTGTACAGTAGGCATCTACATACTTAGCCTGATTTTTCGAGTAATGAAACCCCTTAGATCTGCAAATCTTGGATTATCTTGTAGCGCTTCTCCACCTAACAAGGTCCCAAAGGGAAGGAGAAGTTTTTAAAAGGCGCTTGTTCCCTTCAGGACCTAAAGTCTAAGCAAGACACGCTCTTCTCCTCCCTCTCCTTGCACTGAAACTGTCTGAGAGTCTGACAGAGAAACTAATAAAATAGGATTCAAGCCTGCTTTTTGAGGTTGTACAGGGAGTAGAGGCATTTCAGAAGACAAAACAACAGAAAAACGTGATAATACTAGGTAGGTACTTAATGTACAATAGTACTGCACCCAGATTACTCGTACCACGAAGTAATTTGAAGTCGGTAGAAAAGTGGTAATTGCTTATAAATGAACTCCTTTTTGCGTGTTAGCAATATGGGCTAGTCTGGTAGCATCTATAACTAGTATCCAGCCTCGAGGCTTAGGAAGCCAAGAAGGGGGCCAAGACTCGTGAAGTTCTGCACTAGGCGTTGATCTTATTATTGTGCTTACAGGTAGCTATGTATGTTCGACAGAGCAGATCATGTAGGTAGAAGAAAAAGGAGGTGATGTAGTTGGTGTCTGGCTCCTGATTGACAGCCCACAGAAGAAGGAAGGACCTCTTCTACGTACAGCAGTACCTACTGTACCCCTAGATACATACTGTTATGGAGGTTACAGTATCTCTTGGTTTGCTGGTAAGAAATGGAATCCTGTTGATCTGCGTATTAATTCCGATAGGTGCGTTTGTCAGAGCAACCTATGTAGGTAACCTTTCTGTCATTCCGCCTACGGCAGCAGGTGGTATTATGGTTGGTTTTTGTCGCATTCAGGCTTGCGCCCCTCCCAAAGTTCCAACTGATGGAGAACATTTAAAATAAAGTTCTCTGCCCATTCCCGTAATGAACGGTATGCATGCATATATGTACCTACTACATACCTTAGTAGCACATGTAGGTACTGCCATCTGGTCTGAGAATCATAGGTATTCCTGTCGCGATGACGGACACTACCACATGTATATCCGGTATGTGTTCTCATGGTGGCAGTGGTAGGCAGATAGGTCAGTAGGCGTGTGCTTTCTTGGATCCCATCTTGAAATTGAACTTCAATGCAGAGGCTGGGAGCTCTGCCGTGTCTGGACGCATTGGGTTTACGGCAGTAGGGATAGGGGGCTACAAGACAATTTGGAAAGAAAAAGAACGCCAACAGTCCATGAGACAGGTGCTGGAGGTAAGTACATGAATGATAAGAGGTACGGTAGTAAGGAGAGGTAGGTAGGTGGTACAGTAGCAGTAGGCATGTAATTTTAGTGTACGGCCGTGCTGACACCGAAGCCCACTATACTTCCCCACTTCGTAGTCAACAAGGGCCACAAATACATAGGGGCGCCATCTTCGGGTCCCCGGCCAGTTCTGAACCCCCGGTCAATCCGACCTGTTCTGCACCGTGTTCCCTGGGAGGTCCCAACTAACGAATCAACCAAAACTTTCCGCTGTTTCCTTTTCGAGTTCCCGTCTAGCCAAGTCTTGTTTTTGCTGTCATCTTCAAAGCATCGACGACACCTTGCCTCTTCCCTCGCCGCACCAAGGCAAGGACACGTACATATTTCGCCGACATTGACTACGATTGTCTCGACAGCCGTTATCAGGTCAAGCAGAGCTCCTGCTCAATTGTAACCGCCGACCCTGGCCACGCCTGCGCCACATACCGCTGCCTCCGAATTATCCGTCACCATTGATCTCTGCAACCCGAAGACCAGTCGCGGCGACGTTGCAAGTCTGGCTACAAGAGGTATAAGCGACGGGCACCGCCCGAGACAGCCCTAACCATGCCAAAGGACGGAGGGAACGGCCAGCAAGATGCTGCAACTACGCGGTCGAGATGGGCCACTCGCAAGCTCACGGTCAAGAGCAGTGGTCTGAAAAGGATATCTATTATGGACAGGATACATAAGGGGACGGACTCGTTGGAGAAAAAGCGTCAATCGGGAGGATCTAGTCAATCGAGCGGGAGTCAGAATCCTGACCCAGGGCTGCGTGAGACGACAATCCACGAGGAGCCGACCAACGAAGCCGACGCAGGTAGTACCGCAAACTCAGAAGAGGAGGGCGAGAGCAGGACCTTGTTTTTCAATCAGCCCTTACCAGATTACTACAAGGACGAAGAAGGCAATCCCACCCAGACTTATACGAGGAACAAGATCCGGACGGCCAAGTATACCCCCTTGTCTTTCATACCCAAAAACATTTGGTTCCAGTTCCACAACATTGCCAATATCTTCTTCCTGTTTAATGATATCCTGATAGTAAGTCTATGTCCGCCCCTTCTGCTTCGTCGCCACATACCAAACTGTGATCCTAGTTTTTTCCTATATTCGGAGGAACCAACCCTGGTGTCAACGCCATACCTCTACTTTTTATCCTTTTCGTGACTGGGGTCAAAGACGCTATCGAGGACTACCGACGAACGATTCTTGATAATGAACTAAACAACGCTGCTGTTCATCGACTTGTCGGCTGGAATAACGTCAACGTTGCTGAGGATAATGTGTCCGCGTGGAGGAAAACAAAGAAGGCTACCACAAGGTTCATGAGTCTCTTGTGGGACGCTATCCAAAGTATATGGAAAAAGGATTCGGATTCAAATGGCGGATCGAATGCAGCTGATCCACGCATGTCGATAGAGACCAAGGGCAATCGAAAATCCATGGCTTCCGCCTTTGAAGACATTGCAATGACGCCGGTAACGTCGCCTTTACCACCCCAGGCGGGTGGGCCACAGAACCCCATGGAGGTCGATGCTCTTGCACGTGAGAAGGGCGATTTGATCAACTATGAGCTTGCGGTCACTGGCCAAGCAAGGTTTCACAAAGACGCGTGGAAAAATTTACAGGTAGGCGACTTTGTCCGTCTATACAACAACGACGAACTACCCGCAGATGTAATCGTACTCGCCACGTCTGACGATGACGGGGCTTGTTACGTGGAGACGAAGAATCTGGATGGCGAGACCAACCTTAAGGTCCGCCAGGCCCTTCGGTGCGGAAGATCCCTCAAGCATGCTAGAGACTGTGAGCGAGCTCAATTCTCGATAGAGAGCGAGCCACCACAGGCGAATCTATACAAGTATAACGCTGCCATTACCTGGCAACAAAATTTCCCAGGAATGGGTACGAAGGAGATGTCCGAGGCGATCACTATCGACAACCTCCTTCTTCGAGGCTGCAATTTAAGAAACACAGAATGGGTTCTCGGCGTTGTCGTCTTCACCGGACACGACACAAAAATTATGATGAATGCAGGTGCGACGCCTAGCAAGCGGGCACGCATTGCTCGTGAGCTCAACTTCAATGTGCTCCTTAATTTTGGCATCCTTTTCGTCATTTGTTTAATATCCGCCCTTGTGAATGGTGCAACCTGGGGGAAAACGGATGCTTCAATCGCTTGGTTCGACTACGGCGCAATTGGTGGGACGCCCGCCATGACCGGTTTCATCACGTTTTTCGCCGCCCTGATCGTCTTCCAAAATTTGATTCCAATCTCCCTGTACATCTCTCTTGAAATAGTGCGCACGCTTCAGGCCATCTTCATTTATAGCGATGTGGAGATGTATTATGAGCCAATCGACTCGCCGTGTGTCCCCAAGTCGTGGAACATCTCTGATGACGTGGGTCAAATTGAGTATATCTTCTCCGACAAGACAGGTACTCTTACCCAAAATGTGATGGAGTTTAAAAAGGCGACGATCAACGGACAACCCTATGGTGAGGCTTACACAGAGGCGCAAGCCGGCATGCGCAAGCGTCTGGGCGTCGACGTGGTTAAAGAAGCCGCCGAAGCAAAAGAGCAGATTGCTGCAGGCAAAGCTCGTGCCCTGGAAGGGTTAAGGATGATTCACGATAATCCATATCTACGTGAAGAGGATATGACGTTTATCGCACCAGACTTCGTCGAAGACCTTCGAGGGGGGTCCGGAGAGGAACAGAGGGAAGCAAACGCTCATTTTATGTTAGCTCTTGCCCTCTGCCATACCGTTATTGCTGAACATGTCCCGGGAGAGACCCCGAAAATCGAATTCAAAGCTCAGTCGCCTGACGAGGCCGCGCTTGTCGCAACCGCACGCGACATGGGCTTCACTGTCCTTGGGTCTACGTCTGACGGGATCAGATTAAATGTGATGGGTGAGGAGATCCATTACACCATTCTCAACACCATCGAATTTAATTCCAGCCGGAAGCGAATGAGTGCTATCATCAGGATGCCTGATGGCCGCATCATTCTGTTCTGCAAGGGCGCCGATAGTATTATCTACTCGCGTCTTAGGCGCGGAGAACAGGCGGAGCTTCGCAAAACTACAGCTGATCATCTCGAGATGTTTGCCCAGGAAGGTCTCCGTACGCTCTGCATAGCTCAGCGTGTACTTTCTGAGCAAGAGTATCTTGAATGGCGCAAAGAAAATGACAAGGCCGCTGCTGCTATGCAGGACAGAGAAGAGAAACTTGAGGAAGTGGCAGACAAGATCGAACGCGACCTCACTCTGCTTGGCGGTACTGCTATCGAAGATCGTCTTCAGGACGGTGTACCCGACACCATTGAATTGCTCGGCAGGGCGGGTATCAAACTCTGGGTGCTCACCGGGGATAAAGTCGAGACGGCCATCAACATTGGCTTTTCTTGTAACCTACTAAACAACGATATGGAGCTTATCAATCTCAAGGTGGTTGAGGACGAGACAGGCAGCACAGGAGAGGAGGATTTCATTCGTCAGTTAGATATGGAGATCAGTGAAAAGCTTCAGCATTTCGGACTGACAGGAGATAATCACGATCTTGTCCAGGCACGCAAGAATCACGAGCCACCGTCGCCCACACACGCTCTAGTGGTGGATGGTTTCACGCTCAAATGGGTCCTTCACGAGAGTTTGAAGCAAAAGTTCTTGCTTCTATGCAAACAGTGCGCTGCAGTCCTCTGCTGTCGCGTGAGCCCTGCCCAGAAGGCTGCAGTCGTGGGGATGGTCAAGACAGGTTTGGACGTAATGACTCTGTCTATCGGAGATGGTGCCAACGATGTGGCCATGATCCAAGAAGCTGATGTCGGTGTTGGTATTGCGGGTGTCGAAGGTCGCCAGGCTGTCATGTCGGCTGACTATGCAATTGGCCAGTTCCGCTTCCTCCAGCGTTTGATCCTGGTGCACGGCCGGTGGTCATACAGGAGAATGGCCGAGTCGATAGCCAACTTCTTCTACAAGAACATGATCTGGACCTTCACCATTTTCTGGTATCAGATCTGGTGTGATTACGACATCACCTACCTCTTCGAGTACACTTACATTATTCTGTTCAATCTCATATTCACATCGGTGCCTCCGATCATCATCGGCGTACTCGATCAAGATGTCTCTGACTCCGTTTCACTGGCCGTTCCGCAGCTATATCGCCGAGGTATTGAGCGCCTGGAGTGGACGCAACAAAAGTTCTGGTAAGCTCGTCTTTCAGGCATCTTCACATTTTCCGTACTAAATCTCTTTAGGATATACATGGCGGATGGTCTCTACCAAAGTGTAATAACATTCTTTATACCGTACCTGTTTGTTGCCAACACCGCCACTGTTGCCGGTAATGGTAAAGATGTGGTTGAACGTTACAGGCTTGGTGCCTACATTGCACACCCTGCCGTGATAACGATCAACCTCTATATCCTCATCAACACATATACATGGGATTGGCTCACCGTGTTGATCATCTGCATCAGTGACCTGCTCATTTTCTTCTGGACGGGTGTTTATACGGCTGCTTCCTCAGGTTTCGCGTCCACATTCTATGGGGCGGCAGCACAGATATACAGCGAGTTATCTTTCTGGATCGTTCTAGTCATCACCCCGCTCTTCTGTATTGCGCCGCGGTATGCAAGCAAAGCCTGTCAAAAGGTGTTTTGGCCGTACGATGTGGACATTATTCGCGAGCAGGTTACTTCGGGCAAGTTCGGCAAGGGTGCCAGCGGAGGAAACGAGGATAGTCACGATGACGCAAAAGAGAGTCTATCCGCTTCTTCAGGTTCCTCTCGGCGCAAGCAGCACCGGGTGCAAGAGAGTGTAGACGAAGACCTCCGACCCATATACCCACCATCTATCACAGCACCGTCCGTCGCTGGACACGGCCCTCGTAGCCAGAGGGGAAGTGATGGGACGAACTATACCCGACATGACTTGTCCATGGAAACACCGGTTAAGCAGCCTGTGGACCTCCCGGATGCACCAGTTCGGCAGTCTATCGATCGCGTGCGGCCATCATATGATCGGATGAGGCAGTCGATGGACCGTGCGGGCGTCCGGGCCAGTTTCGAAGCTTCGAACGATTTTACCACGGCTGCTATGTTAAGCCGTTTCGAATCCACAAGATCAGGGCCGCCGCCGGAACCCGAAGGAAGCGGACTAGTAAATCGGATTCGAAGACGGACGCGTGGCAAGTCATTTAAAAGCCCATTCGCCTTCCACAAAGACAGCAACCACCACATCCAAGAGCATGAGTAGTGTTGTGCTCGGTCTTTTTCTATTTTCAGACATGAATTATATACGCCCTCTTGTTATTCCCAATTTCGATGATATCCTTCGCTCTACGATCTGCAACGAGCAATCTACGATACCTAACAGACATGGATGGTTTGCCGTACTTTCAACTATGGCGTGTACGCTTTTGGACGTGTGTCATCTGCTTTTCAGGACTCGGCGTTCTTGGTTTTTCCGTCCACTTCCGTTGTTATTCTTTCCCCTCATCTTCATTTTTTCAGTGCCATAGTCTTGGCACAGCCACTATGCGAGGCGATGATTCGAAGTCATACCTAAACCCTTCTTGCTTCGACTCATTCGCCCACTACGCGGGTATGACGATGACGGTGGCTCTTCGTCTACGAGCATCGTCACCGACAATAACCGCCTTCCTTCGGTTTTCTTTCGGTTTCAATGGTAGAGATTAGGCGGCGTTCAGCGGAAAGAATCCGGGTCATTTTTCAGCACTAAAGCGACGACATATTATTGCATGGGTGGGTGTTGAAGTGACATTTACGCTATGGTCACGTGTAAAGAAAGGAGTACCGAAGCTCGATTAACTTGTGTACATAATTCTTATCCGGCCACACATCGAAAACCCAATGAGGTGGCCCGGGGCTCAGCAGAGTAAATATTAATCGAGCGCGAGTTAAAAGTAGAAAGGTAAATACAAACCTCAATCGAAGAAACCAAGTTATATTCTATGATTTTTGCCTTTCTCCCTGCGCATGTGACCGTCCAGGTACTACTCCTATGGACTGACTGTGTGGGGAGACTTACTAAGGGAGTAAATAACGTTCAAAGTTAACCTTATTTGAAATGCCCCGTATCTGGCCCCTACCTACCTATCCACCTAATGTACTCGTGGTGCGGGAGTTTCCAAAGCTCTGGTCGCAAGAGGTAGCATAGGTGCCCCATTACCCGGCATCACAGCATCAAATCATCCGAATTGGTGTAGTGGCTAACATTTGACGCTCTCAAAACATCGAGATAAGATGTGCCGTCAAGCCCGGGGTTCGATTCCCCGATTCGGAGTTTACCTTTTTTATTTTTTTAGCATTAATCTTATAGTGTTTTACTACCATATCCTCTTAGGTTTTCTCCTCTTCTCCTCTTTTTCTTTCTTTTTTTTCTTTTTCTTAATGTCAGGCTTAAGTATTGCTGTAAGCTGTCTGTATCTGCTCTAGGTTAGGTATAAATATACTTAGTGGGTAAGAAGCACCTTAAATACTTCTTTAGATTCCCAAACTTCAGTAAGTCTGTGTATACCTAGGAGGCAGCGACGGGTCTATAACCTAAACTTAAGGGACACTTACCCAACTAAGTAATACCTCAGAACCACATGCATGAGACCCTGAATTGGATCACGTAGGTAAAACAAAAATAATTCACAGACTTAAGAACGTAGCTACTTAACCTAGTGGGCTTTTAATGCTTGGGGAGGCGCGTTAGCAAATTGTCCTCAAGAATCCCCCTACTCGAGCATTTGGCAAGGACGGCAATGACAGGCTTGATGGCCAACTTCTGCCTGCAATTGGAACGGTAGAGCCAAGTCTTCACGTCTGGTCAATCTTGCGCTGTTGCTTCTGCTGGATGATGTCAACCATGGCATATACAGCAGATCTCGAGCTTTGGTTTGGGCAGTTAACTACGCATTTCCGACAGTTCCCGTACGTTTCTGAAGTGACCCAGTATAGAACCTTCTTCTCATTCTTGCTCTGCTGACACGTGTTCATAAGTAGCACCCACGACTTCAGCTCCGTGACGATACCCTTGCCCGTTGTCGGTATAGTACTAGGTGCTTTCCTACTTCTCTTCACATTCTTCTGCTCGGAAGACAAGCCCATCCGATACAATGTTCCTCCACCCAAGCTCCCCGAAGAGACGACGATACTAGAGCGCCCGAACATCCAAAGCGATGGATCGACGGCTATACAATGCTACGCACCCGCAACTGGCCAGTTCCTAGGCTTAGTGAACCCCTCGACCCCAGCCGGACTCGACCGAGCCATCGCGCAAGCTGCCTCTGCGCAGGGGAAATGGACCGAGACGAGCTTTGCCGAACGACGAAACGTGTTGCGCTCGATGCTTCAGCATATCCTCGACAACCAAGAGCAGATCTGCAGGGTCAGCTCTCTCGACTCGGGCAAGACCATGATCGATGCCCAGCTGGGCGAGATCATGGTGACGGCTGAGAAACTACAATGGACTATCAGGCATGGCGAGAAGGCCCTACGACCCTCGAAGCGGCCGACTAACCTGTTGCTGTCGTATAAGAAGGGCACTGTATATTACGAACCCCTGGGTGTTGTGGCCGCTCTTGTCAGCTGGAACTACCCCTTTCATAACATGATGGGCCCCATCATTAGCTCCATCTTCGCGGGCAATGGGGTGGTGGTCAAGGTCAGTGAACAGACGTGCTGGAGCGTGTCGTATTATACCAGCATTGCGCGGGGTGCATTGATAGCCCACGGTCACGACCCATCCCTGATCCAAACCGTCGTCTGCTGGCCGCAGAACGCAGCACACTTGACGAGCCATCCCGACATCGCACATCTCACCTTTATCGGCAGTAGACCTGTGTGCCACCAAGTCGCAGCGAGCGCCGCGCGCAGTCTGACCCCCGTCGTCGCCGAGCTGGGCGGCAAGGACGCAGCCATGGTCCTCGACTCGGCGGCCCGCGACCTCCCACGCATCGCCGAAACCCTCCTGCGCGGCACGTTCCAGGCCTCGGGGCAGAACTGCATCGGGATCGAACGCATCATCGCGACGCCGAAAGTCTACGACAAGCTCGTCGAGATGCTCGCGCCGCGGGTCCGCGCCCTGCGAATGGGCACCGACAAGGACGTCGGCGCCATGGTCTCCAACGCCTCGTTCGCGCGTCTCGAGACCCTCGTCGCGGACGCGGTTAAAGCCGGCGCGAGACTGCTCGCGGGCGGGAAACGCTACATCCACCCTGACCACCCCAAGGGTTTCTACTTCTCGCCCACCTTGCTCGTAGACGTTACGCCGGACATGGATATCGCGAACGAGGAGTGTTTCGGTCCCATTATGACGCTGATGCGGGCGCCGTCTTCGCGTGCCGTCGATGTCTTATCGCTTGCCAACGCGCCTGCCTTCGGCCTCGGCGCCTCCGTCTACGGCTCCGACTCGGACCCTGAGCTTCGCGCCATCGTGCGCGGCGTCCGCGCCGGTGGCGTCGCCGTCAACGATTTCGCCGTCTTTTACGCTATCCAGCTACCCTTCGGCGGTGTCGGCGGTTCCGGGTATGGACGCTTCGCGGGAGAGGAGGGGCTGAGGGGCCTCTGCAATATAAAGAGCGTCTGCGAGGACCGCTTCGGCGCCATGGGAATCCGCACGGCTATCCCGGGACCCGTGAGGTATCCCGTCGCGTCCCAGGAGCGCGGGTGGCGGTTCACGAGGGGTGTTGTGGGCATTGGGTACGGGCTTACGCTTACGGACAAGTTCTGGGCTGTTGTTGATGTTCTGAGGAACATGTGAGAATTGCCTTTGTCCATATGAGCCGGCATAGCTCAACCCCCTATCCTCGAGGTTGAACGGGTTTCATCTGCCGTACATAGACGGACGTATGGACGTAGAAAAGAGGGCATAAGTGGAACACGACAGATATTGTCAAATACCCTACCTACATTTAAATAGACATCGAATAATGATAATCAAATAAATAATAAAACAAACGCACGAAATCACGATGACTTATGCATTGAATAGTAGTACCAGCTTTATATAGCCATTTGTCCGTTCTGCCTGTGATTATTTACTTATCCCCTACCGCCATACCCATCACTGAACAGGCGAGAGAATTTGTCTCTTTCGCCCCTTCCTGTCCTCCCTTGCGCCCTGTTTCCTTTCCTTGCCCCCAGATCTCATAATATTAACTCATCGATACGCCCGTCACAGTATGAACCAAGGAAAACGTCAAATCGACCATCGAATCCCTCCTCATTGAGCGGTTAGGTCTAGGGCAGAGTAGTACTTAGGTATGTATATATAACCATACAGCACAACAAGCCAATATGTAAATAGCATAGAGGGAGTGGGTGGAATGGAATGGAGTGGGCTGAGGTGCTAATTTAAGCGGCAGCAGTGATGGCTCTCTGAATCTTGACGAGCCTGCCGAAGTCAAGCTTCCGGCCCTCGGCGGGCATGTGCTCGCCAGACGCGATGCAGAGGACGCGCATGCGCGGGTCGTAGCGGAGACCCGTGAGCAGCTTGGGCGTGATGAGGAAGTACTGCGCCGTATGCTCGCGACAGGCAATCTCGACCATGCGCTCGTGCACCATGCGCTCGTTTCGTGGGTCCATGCCTTGGTTGATCTCGTCGACAACGCGAAAGGGCGCTTGCGCCATCGACTGCAGCGCCATCAGGTAGAAGATGGTAGATACGGCGCGCTCGCCACCTGACTGGCGGTGCTGGTTGAGTTGCTGGAGCGTCTCGTTTTGTCTGCGTACCGCGGTAACGAAGTTAGCCAGTATTCCCACCAGAATCACAGTTAAGATGGCGGCATAATCCAGAAGGAAATAATTTACAAGGAATGCAGTTGTAGCTGGGGGCGCTTACCGGAATTTGACCTTGATCTCTATGGCCCATTGCTCGAAATCTTCCTCGTTCTTGTAGATATCGACCTGACCAGCACAGTTGATTTGCTCGAAGTTGTAAGCGAATGCATCATTGATTTTGGTAACCAGGGCGTCGACACGTGGCTCCCACTTCTCTCTCAGGCCTTGGATCTTGCGCGTGAGCGAGTCAAACTTCGTTGCGAGCTCTTCTTTCTGTTGTGTTAGGGTCTGGATTTCCTGGGCACGCTTCTGGAACTGTCGCAACACCATCGGATCAACGGCATGGACATATTCCAGTTTGCTCTCTTCTGCGCCTATCTCGTCGTCAAGCTGTTCAACGGTCCTCCCTTGAGCAAGCTCGTTAAGATACGGGAGCTGCTCAGGATTTCCCGCTACTGCGTCTCCCACTTTCCCTTTAGCAATTTGCGCTTCCTCCTTGAGTCGATCAGAGTCTGCTATCGCATCCTTTATTTCAGTCTTCGCGTCGTCAAGACGCCTCTTGATGTCCATGTTACGCTCTTCAAGCATCTTGACGTCGGACTTAGCTTCAATGAGGCGAATCCGGGCATCTAGCAGCGCTTGGTGGGCATCGCGAATATCGGAGAGGAGGTCTTTGTGTTGGAGGACAGCGCGCGTCTTCTCAAGCATAATCTCGTCAATGCGGGCCTTATGCTTAGCAGCATTTCTCTTCGACTCGGTCGTCTTTCCCCGGAAGCCTTCCAGTTCTTGTTTGTGGACAGCTAGATCGGGATTAGTCCATCATCTTTATAGGTTTCCATATGACGCCCCCTATCTTACCTATCCTATCCCCAAGTGCAGCGTATTGCGTGGCAGCTTTTTGCAGCTCATTCTTTTGTTGCTTTAGAGAGTCCTAGAAAATTGGTTAATATGTAATCCACAGCTAAGAAATGGTTTACCTACGATCTCTGCGTTGATATCTGTTTCACGCTCCTCGAGGCCCTTTCTCTTCGCCCTTATTTCTAGACCTTCTTGTTTGATCACATCCAGCTCTGTTTCAATATCCTCCACTTGCCTCTGGATTTCAGCCCGTTCGGCCTCGTCAACAGGTTGGTCGGTCCAGAAACGGCCAGGCATAATAGTTTTGGTCGCAGTTGACGTGGCGCTGGGTCCGTACTCTCTCCGTCTTGCGACGCGATACACTCGCTGGCCGGTTGCCCAGGATGGTATTCTCTCCACGGCCATCAGTTGTTCATACTGGGCGTTGCTGATATCCTGCAGAGCCACACCGGCCACGTGAAGCTTTTTCTCTGCGCATAACATTGCTAACACAGGTTCGGGGCCTTCTACGTAGTCGATGGCGTACGAGTCTAGACCGAGTTCGCGAAGCCGTTCCTTAGGTATGGCAGGTTTAAATGATGAGTAGTCGCTGCCACAGGTCCGAATCGAAACAGCAAGGCCCATCTCGCGATAGAACTGATTGCTTAGTTTCTTGTGATCCCTAGCCGACTGACAAATGAAGCAGATGAAGTCGTCCTGATTAAGCAAGGACTGAACCAGATCCGAGTACCTCTGGTCTGTGACTGAGCAGGTGAGCATGGGAGGCCCAAACACCTCCTTCTCAAATTGGTCTTGGTTGTTCTGAAGCCATTCCCAACCCTTGGCGGCATCTGCATGTACCTTCTCTAGCTGCTTGAGCTTCTTACCCTGTTGGGAGTTGAGGTTCTCGAAATCCTGTTGCAGGCGCTTCAACGCAGTTCTTTTCGTTACGTTCATCTCTTTGAGCTCTTCAAAACGCTCGGTAAGTGTGCGTCGCTCTCCTTCTATTTGCTGTAATACACCCTCTTTTTGACGCTAAGCAGAAAAACAAGCCAGATGTCAGTATAAAAACACCGCATAACGAACAGACAACTAACGATTTTGGTATTCCACTCGGCAGGTGTGAACTCTGGAGGCTTGTTCCTGAGCCTGCCTTCCAGATCCGTGAGAAATTTTCTTTTCTTTCCGATTTCAGCGTTCAGCCTCCTTAGTGCATCGTCTTGACTAGCAGCCGAGTCTTTTTCCTGGTCTAGCTTATTGTTGATCTCTCCTATCCTCTGCAGGGCTCGTTCCCCTGCCGCTTCGGCATTTTGCAGCGCCTTCTTTCGCTCATGCACAACGGGCTCTATTTCTGCTTGATATGCCTGTTTCTCGTTCACGGCTTCCAAGGCAGGCCCACACGCGCGCTCCAGGTCTTCGAGTTTTTTCCTGGCGTCCTTCGCTCGCTTCTTGGCCTCTGTGTATCTGAGACGCTTGTCATTATACTCGGCAACAGTGCGCGCGCCCCTAAGGTCTTCCACTTTCCGTTGAATAGCTTCTCGCTCGTGCAGCCTGTCGACATCGGCCTGGAGGCCTTGCTGGCGAGACTCCAAATTCTTCAGATTGTCGGAGTAGGTTTCGACTTGGATTTTCATCTCTTTGTGGTCTCTATGAAGCTTCTTGAGTCGCAATTGCCACTCCAGAACCTCCTCAGGGGCAGCTGCGCGAAGGGTCTCTTCGAGAAGGCGTGTAGGAGTTAGGCCCGCAAATTCTGCCACTTTGTCTTGAGGCAAGAACTGGCATAAATTATCGATTTGGATTCGTAATTTCCGCGTCAGTTCTTGTATAGCCTTATGATTGCTCTCCCTACCGTTCAGCCACCATCTTCTCCCGTTGTCCTCTCGATTGATCTGAACGCGAATGATGTGGTTCGTTCGCTCTTTAGGCCGCTTCTGTAGTTCTACCTCGATGATGGCGCTGTCTTCGCCGTGTTTCACGAACTCGCCCACATGACTAGCACGGCCCAAATGTTTCGGGTGGTAACCTAGGCCGAGGCATATAGCACATACCAGAGAACTTTTACCAGTGCCGTTGGGACCAATGACCATGTTTAAATTAGGGCCAGGGAGGAATTCGGCATGCTCGTATGTAACAAAGTTGTCGACTCGCACTCGCACTATGGCGCCAGGGTGGAACTCGCTTGGGTCAGAGGTAGGGTCATTTCTTGAGGCGTGGTGGCGACTGCCTCCGTGGTCCAAGGGCGCAGGTGATTCATCGCTGGTCCCCGCCGTCTCATCGTCGCCAGATGCATAGCCATTCATGTCTCTCTTTTGTCTCTTCGACGAGTCGGAAGTAGATGGCGACGGCTTAGTATCATCGTCTTCTTCGTAGACGGCTCTTGAACGGCGGCGGGGTTCAACCGGTGGCATGGTGGAAATCGCGATGGTTTTGGCGTTAACTAGGTAGCTTCGAATACAACGGGCGACGACAGAAAGGTATCAGGAGTTATGCTGTTGAACGAATTCATATCCCACTATGCGGAAAAGAGGTAGCTACAAATTCCTGTTTCGTAGATTGTCGCTTAGGTATGTCAAGTGATGTTTGCGTACCATGCAGGGGGGAGAACACGGAAAGAGGTTTACATGACTCAGTCCCTCCAACGCGTGTGGCTTCTGCGATAAAGACGCGTTAAATGTAGTTGCAAGTACTTTGTACTTCCACATTGATGTTAGCGTAAAGGGTACTCGTACCAGGTATGCACAGCTTAAAAGTGGGTCCAAGGTGCTGCTTGGAAGCTTGAATTATGTAAGATCTCGAGCACACCACCTACATACCTACTTACCTACTTACCTACCCAGCAAACCCAAGAATGAGACTTCATCTAGTTCATCGATATTGCATTGCTGAGCGACATTCCTATCAAGCGATTTCTCTGTGCTATAGGCCAATGATAGATACATATCACGCTTAGTTCATCCTCTTCTTCAAAATGCAGAGAGGAGAGGGCTTCCAGTTACATCAGTGTTGATTAGCTGCGTTGTTGCGACCTCTAATAATGATTTATACACGCCTGATTTATGATTTATTTAGTACGGACTCGTCAATGGCGAATAGGCTTTACCTCAGGGATAAGACAGTCGTGTACTTGGCTCGTTTTCCGGCACATCCCTGGCTGATAGCGATGAGAGTTTGGTTTGTTTACTTCGCTCTTTCCTACCTATGGTATCTACATTCCCTTTCCTCGCAACTTCAGGCAGATTACAGTACAGACAGGGTCATGGCATACAGGCATATAAAAGTAATAAAGAAGCCGCATGTGCATGGAATCTTTGCATGTAGGTATCCAACCCAGCAAGTGTCCTCGGTGCCTATCAATCCTAGTGAAGATATTCTTCAGTTGGCCTCAGTACTGCAGTCTATCAGTAAAAAATAGGTAAACCTACTTCCTACTGCAACATATCTAAGTTCTTACCTTGTGTGTATGAAGGAAATTAGGTAGATACCTACTCACCTACCTAAGGTAACAATGGCTGGCCTATTTACCCCTTACTTGCCCCCAATGTGCTTGCTCCCCAAGTCTCCCAAGAAGACTTGTATAACGACTTGCTGAATGCCATAAGAGTCCCAACACCTTCAAGTTCCACTATCACTTGTGATTGCTCCTGCACAGTTTGGCTTACATGTACCCAGGCAGTAGATATGTACCCATGTCTCTCCCAGTGTTCTACATTAACAGCTCTGTCTTCAACCTCTTACCTCAAAGAGCTACCTGATGTAGACACCCCTACCTGGGCGCACTTATCTACCTCTGCTATTGTTACTCCCCCTATCAACTGTCATCCCAAGTTATCTGCCATTGATTGCTGGATCAACCACCAATACGCACGCACCTCACCCTCGTCCTTCTCCCTTCACCCTTCTCTCCATTCCAATTAGCCAATCTCACTGACCCAAGTCCTTCCTTTCTCTTGTCTGCAACTGTTCTTGATTTATTTTTGTTCTTGCCTCTCGCTTACAAAACGTCACCTCGCCCTTACTCTTTTACTTCCTCTCGCCACTTCAATCGGCCCAGTGCTTTCCGTAAGCATCAGCGGCATTGAATTCGCTGCTTCATGGTAGACACGGATATGGTGCTGTGAAACATTGTACTTGCTAGCCTTAGACATGGCCAGTCGTGGGGGCTCTAAGCCTGACATTCGTCGCGCTCCTCTCGAAGATGCGACTGATCGGGTTATCAATGCATCACCTCAGAAGTCTGGGAAGCAAAGCCGCCCATCTCATCCCGAGCCAAATCCGTTACGTGCCCATGCCGCCGGTAGCCTCGCTCAACGACGAATGGCCTCGAAGTCTAGTCTCATGTCGAGCTCAAAAGGTGCTAATGTTTGCAGTGATGTTAACCCGCGACTCCCAGGTTTAGCCACAACGTCGGGTGTAGATGAGATCCATGGAGATAAACGTTTCTCGCAAATTTCCGCGTCAAGCGGCGCATCGAGTGGCAATAGAAAAACTCACATTGGGCCTTGGCAACTAGGTAAAACACTGGGGAAAGGCTCTGCTGCCCGTGTCCGTCTAGCTAGGCATCGTACCACCCAAGATGTCGTAGCCGTCAAGATCCTCGCCAAGAACATGACACAGTTGACCGCGGCGGGAAGTATGGCCGAGCTAGACAAATGGGACCGCACTCGAGACGAGTTTAACTCTCAAAGACAAATGCCCTTGTCGATAGAGCGTGAGGTCGCTCTTTTAAAACTTATCGACCATCCCAACATTGTCAAGCTGTATGATATTTGGGAGAATCGTGCAGAGATGTGAGTTTCGGTTTCAGCTACGCAATACCGCGGTCCACTAACATCTCACTAATACTTGATCTAGATACCTTGTCCTAGAGTACCTTGACGGCGGTGATCTGTTCACATATATAAACCACTACGGTCCGATACCCGAGTTCGAAGTGATGGGCTACTTTCGTCAAATACTTGGCGCTCTAGAATACGTCCACTCCTTTAATATTTGCCATCGAGACCTCAAGCCGGAGAACATTCTCATGAAATCCAACGGCGTTGTAAAAATTGCAGATTTCGGCATGGCGGCCATCCAGCAAAGCCCGACTCATGCTCTGAAAACATCGTGCGGCAGTCCCCATTATGCGGCCCCCGAATTAATCGCCCGGCACCGTTACCAGCTCGACAAGGTCGATATCTGGAGTCTCGGCTGTATTCTCTATGCGACCCTCTCCCGGCGGCTGCCCTTCGACGACCCTGACGGTAATGTGCCCAGGCTTCTCGCAAAAGCCGCGAGAGGCGTCTACTGGGTTCCAGACTTCCTAACCAAGGAGGCTAAGGATCTTATCTCCAAAATGCTAAAAGTCGATCCCCAAAAGCGCATTTCCGTTAAAAAGATTTGGCAGCACCCGCTAGTTCGAAAATATGACGATTTGGATGACTTGAGTAACGGAGGTCGAGTGATTAATGCCGGTGCTAACGACAAATCCAAGCCTGTACGCCCGGAAGAACTTGACATGCAGATTTTAAGACAGTTGAAATCTATGTGGCACACCTTTTCTGAGAAGCAGATCGCCATGCTGTTAACTAATACCCAGTACGTCGTGGGACAATGCCCCTTTTCTCTTTGACCCGACACAGCGAAGACTAACTCGCGTGACAGGCCTAATGATCAAAAACTTTTCTACTGGTTGCTTTTCAATTATCGGGAAGAGAAGCTAGAGAATTACGATACGGACTTGACTTATTCTGCAAGTGATTACCATCATTTACGGCCTTCTCATTGGAAGAGGAAGCTTACCACAGCCGAGTTCCCCTCGAGATACGGTAGGACGCCGTCACGATTCACGGTTATCTCCACTGTCCCAACCGACGGAAGTATCGATGAGGCGGATAACGCGACAGACGGGGGCGCAACTATACTAAGTTATGATCCTTACAAAGCGTCAAGAATCATGGAGAACGTTTACGCCAGCCATGCGAAGATCATAGTTCATCGTAATTATAGTACAGCTCATAACTCGAGCCGGTCTTCAGCTTCGCGTCGTGCTCCTAATGGTTCGTGCAGGAGCGGATCTACGAGCTCACGACCGCCAAGAGCCAGTCGTCGTATCACTGCCCCGGCAGCCCTGCGTTCTTCAGGGCAATCACTAAGTTCCATTCAAAGCGGCGAAAGCACCCCATACACCAGACCGGCTTCCAGACGCAAGAGAGGGGTGGATTTCTCCCATGTACGAAGCCCGTCCAAGGGACAGAACGAGGCAACCAGGCCCTCGATTAGAATGTCCCGCGACACGACATATAGCTACGATCACGCCTCCCCCATAGATTCCTTCAAAGGGGACAGAGTCACCAGAGGTTCTAATGGGCGGCGTCGATCAGGCACACAATCTATGATGAGCATACCTCAGATGGAACAGGATAGCACACAGTGGAGCGAAGAAGTACGTGAATTCAGCCACAGCATCGCAAAGGATTGCGACGATGCTTTCAATAGTTCTTTACTCAGCGCGCATTCATGCTTGGGCAATGCTCCCAATGAGACACCACTCCCTGTGGAGGCTGGGCAATTTTCTGCTGGACTAGCGACTCCAAGTCCAGGTGTCGGTGGTAACGCCAACATAGGAAACGATGTCCATCCTTGGGATCGTCGGCCTTTACCACCGACCCCAACTTCGTCCGCGTCTACCGTAAAACATGCTGATCATGCTATGCCCTTGCTCAGCGGTGTCGGGCAGGTAAGAAATCTGGGTTCGGAGGATGAGCCAAACCGCAGAACTGTTTCGGCTCCTATCTATTCACAGTACAGCACTCAATGGGGAAAGGATAAAATTCCCTTGCCACCAATTAATGAGAAATATAGGGACGATAGCCGCGGTCGTGATAACGACAAGTCTCGGACCGTCTCTGCCCCAGTCGGGAATGTGAAAGGGAGCTCATTGCACATGGATGAGCGCGCAGGTCTGGAGTTCCTCGCCCAGCACGAAAATACCATACGTATTGTGGACTCTCCTGCCGGGAAACAGTTCACGGACGTCGGTCCTTCAAAGCCTTCTGCGCTCCGTAAGCAATTATCCAGAGGAGTCACTGCGTACCCCCAATCCAGCGGGGAGCTCGACCTCCGACGCCGGTATGTGCGTGACGAACCAAACGACACAGGTTCAGGCAATCAGGACGCGCTATCTGCAGATCTTACGACACCTGGCCCCACGAGGAAGAAGTCGAGCTGGTTCAAGCGCGGCTCTAAAGATAAGGAAGATGTATTTGACACCAAAGGGGACTCTAATTCAAGCCGAACAGACCGTCTTACATACACATCCACGAATTCGTCGGGAGGTCCGGCCATCCCGCCCGCCAAGAAGAAGAGCTTCAACATTGCTTTTTGGCGCAATAGCAAAGACGCATCTGAGATGCAGATGTCACTTGCAGGTAAGGGTGAACCATACGATAAGGCGAGAATCCCCCATATATTAATTGATATCACAGTGCCTCAAAAGGACGACACGCCAAGTCCAAAGCCTGTTAGTATGTTCAGTCATCCCGCACGGCCCCCTCAGGATAGTAAACGAGGGGAGGATGCGACAACGCGCAATATCGAGCCGCAGCAGAACTGGCTCGCCCGCTTATTCCGTGTGAAGCCAGCCACCAAGCATCTGTGCTTCTCAATCTCCCGTCGCCGTGCCCGGCAGGAGATGGTCATCCTCCTCAAGGAGTGGCGCAAGTATGGAATTCGAGACGTACAAGTCGACAAGGAGAGAAACATCGTCTTTGCCCGCGTCGGGGAGAAGAATTGTAGGTAATGCCGTTTCCAGAGCACGAAAGACGCAGCATTGCTAATATTTGTACCAGATCTCAACTTGAAAGCAGTTGCTTTCGCTGCCGAGATCATGACTGTGATCGAACACGGAAAACGCAGTCAACTATGCATTGCTCGCTTCACTCAAGAGCGCGGGGCTGCCAGTAGCTTTCACAAGGTTGTCGACACGATGAACTCTGTGTTCAGTGTACGGAACCTGCTCGTTGTTGAGAAGCGCAAGATCAAGATGATGATCAAGACATTGAATTCCTGAGGAAAGCCGTGCGTAGCAGACGACGCCTACCGCCCAGTCAACGTTTCCGTACAGTATCTGGGGGTCGCATTCACAGAAACAGCAGCTGTGCGCATCATATCGAAGTACAGTGGGTGCTGTCCTTGCTTGAGCTCATGCGTCTGTCTTATTTCCTGTCGGTGGGATTATTCCTCGATTTTATCTCGAGTAGTTGCGCATCCTGCCACCATCTAGTATGTAGCGGCTTCATCTGCTTACAGGCGATGCATATATGGTGCAAAGGAGGCCAGGGGTTGTCAGCGCGGGGAAGAGAAAAAGGAGATGAGGATCAAGTACGGACTGGGGGCATGCGCTACTACTACGAGGTGACAAGTCTGTTTGGCCTACCCATTAATTCTTGAATGGACGGCTTTGGATGTACACCAGCATCATCTATCCGTGTGGAACAGCAAGTAATACTGTGAAAAGAGATACCGGTTCAAGGATGGGACAAAATACAACAAAAAAGTTGATGAACCGATCCGGCCGTCGGTGACCTTGACTATCTAGTAGCCTTTCTTTCCCCGTCATCGAGGCATAGGAGGCATCGGTAGGTCTACCCGGGTATGAAGATAATTAGTTAATGAATCAATTGATGGAATGCTTTCTACTACTTTTCTTATGCTTGAATCGCGTGTCATCAACTCTCCGGTTGGACGTGGCGGGCGCTTAATATTCAAGCCATCCATTACATATATATGTATGCTGTATACTCGTAGTAGTAAATATAGACTGTAGAGCATACATAGAGGTTACTAATACTGCCGACCCACGATGCCCGGGTACGTATGTAAGTAGGGGTAAGTACTTATCACAGGGCTGCAGTCGGTTGCTCGGCGGGGTTCGGAAAGTGTCGGTACGGTGAATGGGGACCCCGGGTTGAGCATCCGACCTCGGCTCGGTTTAAGTCGCTACTTTATTACTCCAAGTTTTGCGCCTATTTTAAGAGTAGGAGTTTGCCATGAGTTTCCAAGGATCTAGAGCCGATCCTGGGGAAAGAATTTACCCGGAGTTATCAAGGCGTCTATTAAGCACTTACTGTGAGCCTATTCATTTAAGGTTAGATGCTGGCTAGATAGATTGTTTTGGAACTAGGTAGAAGCAATATCTACATGACTTGTCAGACCTACCTAAGACACAGCTGAGTAGGCAAGTATGAATGTTGAGAGCTCTAAAGTCCACAGCAAGGCATGAAGATTGAAGTAATGTTTTCAAAACAATAATTGATGCTAAGAGAGAATACAGTCATGGCCTTGTGGAAGGTATGTTATGTCTTATTAGGTTAGAATCAGCCCCACGGGCAATTACCTACAGTGGAGTACACTGAAATGACAAGGCTACAGCTAGACCCTAACCTAGACTACTACTACTATTACCACTACTACTACTACTACTACTACGTACCTAGCAGGACGAATTTGCATCCGGGCGCTTCGCGTAACGACGATGTACGCGCTTCAATAGAAAACAAGCATGTCCTCCATATTTAAACTTATCAAGTCTTTCGTGACACTGTGGAATGAAGCTAGAAAGGGGACGTTGCTAATCATTAGGTACATAATATAATACATCTGTAAACTATGAGGTGAAAGAGAGCAACCGGTAGTTGACAAAAGACAAGTCATTTCCTATCGGAGAAGCTTACCCTGGTAACTCTCCAATTCCAGCCGTACAGACTGTATGTGTACCTACAGCACACTGCTAGTACTAATAGCATGTGATTTGATACCCGAGAGAGCTTCGGCTCTCCACGAGGGCCACCTGGTACAGGCATTGCTCTTCGCGAAAGCTTCACCGCTGTGATAACCTTATCCGTTGCGCGGGACCCTGCGGGATACGGTCGCTCATTACTGCCATTCGGCTCCGGTTCCGGATCGACTCGATTTCACAATTGCAAATCTAAATCTACAAGTTGGGTTCATTGGCATTCGCAATTCCGACGTTAGTTGTTCTTGTCGGACTCTTTGTATCCTTCATATACGTAGAGCACCATCTATAAGGCCACCATACGTCAGTCGTCCGCATTTTACGTTAGATCTATCTCAAAGCGGTAAGTAAACAATTTTCCCCACACTTTCACAAGCTTCGACGTCGCGCACCTCCATCCTTATCCCGCCTTGCCACCCACCGGCTAGATCATCTTGACGACAACCAGTCAGCTCTCGTCCTTCTACCCGAGACCAGCCTACTCCTATCCACCAGCCTTGGAGGCTTGACAGTCGAGCTCTGTGTACCTACACAAAACACCACCTACCTATACAGAAGTCTGCCGCTATCACAGCGTCGGAACATATGTACATACATACTAGAAATCGCACTATGGCGATACCGTTCGAGTCATCATACATCATAGGTGATCACCAGTTCGTACTAATACAGTAGTAGTAGAATACTTAGCATCCTTTGTCCGTCCTAGCTTACAGTCATAAGAGAGGAGGGCATGAAAAGTATAAGAAGCCGAGCAATATAGTAACATCCAGACCCCGGCATACATCATCGCTCTTCTCGCCCTTGTCATTTTCGTAGCCGAGAAGTATCTACATTCGTCTTACCTAACAGCGTACGGGTCGTCCCTGTCGTGGAGGGTATATAGTCGTTTCATACCCCTCTCCATCCTGGCAATTGAGTTGTTTTTGTTTGGCTTTGACCACTACAACCTGTACTCCGAGACAAACACATCTAATACATTGTAAACCAAATATCCTCGGTTAACCCTGACTTCCTGAGCTGTACTTACATGCATCAAGAAGCACGGCCAGCGAGCTATTGCTAACCTCTATCTGTCTGAAGTACACACATACTCCTCAAACTCAAGAATAAGGAAGTGAACAAGCGCGAACGCGCCATCTACTTTCCCTTCATATCTTTTCTCGTAACCCACCATCACAATGCCCAGCACCGACGCTATTCTTCAAGGAGTCTCTATCCTCGGGACTATACGCCCCGAGCACAAGAAGATCCTCACCCCCGAGGCTTTGGCTTTCCTGGCCTTGCTACACCAATCCTTCAATATCACACGCAAGAATCTGCTAGAGCGCCGTGTGTTGCGTCAGACAGAGATCGACCGCGGTAACCTGCCAGACTTCCTCGCCGAAACCCGCCACATCCGTGAGGATCCGACATGGAAGGGCGCACCGCCCGCTCCCGGTCTTGTCGACCGCCGTGTCGAGATTACCGGCCCTACTGACCGTAAGATGGTCGTCAACGCCTTGAACTCAGATGTTTGGACGTACATGGCCGATTTCGAAGGTAAGTGACTTCCTTCTACTGACATATTTGTCCCAAAACAAAATATGGGAGCCCAAGGGTTGCTTTACTATTCACCTAAGTCACCTAAGAATCCTAATCGACCCGGCTTAGCTGGTGATCAAGAGAGTGACCTGAGGGAAGTTCAGGCACATAAAGAGCACATAAGGATTTATAACAAACTAAACATGAACCTTGAGCGCCAACACTAACAAAACGCATAGATTCCAGTGCCCCGACATGGGACAACATGATCAACGGCCAAGTAAATCTGTATGATGCCATACGCGGCCAGGTGGATTTCAAGCAGGGACCTAAAGAATACAAGCTCCGAAAAGACCGTAAACTACCCACCCTAATCGTCCGACCCCGAGGTTGGCACCTGGAGGAACGCCACATCACCGTGGACGGAGAGCCCATCTCAGGCTCTCTGTTCGACTTCGGTCTGTACTTCTTCCACAACGCATTCGAGTACCAGCGCCGGGGCTACGGCCCCTACTTCTACCTTCCCAAGATGGAGTCGCGCCTCGAGGCGCGGCTCTGGAACGACGTGTTCAACCTCGCTCAGGACTACATCGGCATGCCGCGCGGCACGATCCGAGGAACCGTTCTGATCGAGACGATCCTGGCTGCCTTCGAGATGGAGGAGATCATCTACGAGCTGCGCGACCACAGCTCCGGCCTCAACTGCGGCCGCTGGGACTACATCTTCAGCACCATCAAGAAGTTCCGCCAGCATCCTGACTTTGTCCTACCTGACCGCAGCGCTGTTACCATGACCGTCCCCTTCATGGACGCCTACGTTAAGCTCCTCATCCAGACTTGCCACAAGCGCGGCGTACATGCCATGGGCGGCATGGCGGCCCAGATCCCCATCAAGGACGATAAGGCGGCTAACGACAAGGCGATGGAAGGTGTGCGGGCGGACAAGCTGCGCGAGGTCCGCGCCGGCCACGACGGGTACGTATTGGCCCCTTTCTCCTAGTCGTCCTCGCAGGCCGAGAACCACACGAATCCTCTATACCGGTTTACTTTCTGGTGAAAAGACGACACATAAAGACTGACGTGGTCTATAGCACATGGGTAGCGCACCCAGCGCTCACCAAGATCGCGAGCGACATCTTCAACGAACACATGCCGACGCCGAATCAGCTATTCGTGCGACGCGAGGACGTCAAGATAACCGCCCGCGACCTTCTCAATATGAACGTCCCCGGCAAGATCACCGAGGATGGCATCCGCAAGAACCTGGCCATCGGCCTCGGATACATAGAAGCCTGGATCCGGGGCATCGGCTGCGTGCCCATTAACTACCTCATGTATGTCAGCTTCGCATTGAAACCCTCGCTCCCCTTCTCTTTCCATTTTCCCGCCTCGTCTGCGCCCCCTTTTAATATCCCCTCCACCCTTCGCGCATTTGCATGTTCCATTCCAGTTTTCCCGTCCATGTTCCAGAACACTTACGACTTATCGCCACCCTTTCCTCTTCCCCATCTGCATTTCGCTTCGTCTGCGCTGCAGGGTGCATTTAGTTCATGCGACTCAAAACACTCTTTTATCACAAAAATGCTGCATCTTCGCTAACCAATTCAAAAAATATAGGGAGGACGCAGCAACGGCAGAGGTGTCTCGCTCGCAGCTATGGCAGTGGGTGCGCCACGGCGTGACGACGGCCGAGGGCAAGCGCGTCGATAAGGCGTACGTGCTCAAGCTGCTCAAGGAGCAGACGGAGCAGCTCGCATCCAAGGCGCCCCAGGGCAACAAGTTCGCCCTCGCCAGCCAGTACTTCTCCGGCCAGGTCACTGGCGAGGACTACGCCGACTTCCTGACTACCCTGCTGTATAATGAGATCACGGCCGTGGGTAGCGCCGCGCCTGCCAGCAAGCTGTAAGCTTTCGAGTGGATGATAGGCGTGGAAGGAGGAAGTGAAGAAATGGAAGAGGGATAAATGAATGAATGAGTAGAGTAAGTGAGAGAGTTGACTTCTTAGGTAAAGAGCAGAGGGGCCTTTTTTGCATGCGTTGTTATGTATGTATTATGAAAATGAGTTAAGCCTTGCTTTTTTATGAAACGTGGAATATGTCATATCAATTTCGTGATGAGAAATCAGCTCGCTGGCTTCCTTGCTATGCTTAGTGAAGCACGTGTATTGCTCCCCTGTCCTCGTCTTTTCTTAACATGGTGAGGTTGTGCTTTTAATATTTACAATACAATGCATGTACTATACCCTACGAAATAGCATTCCAGTGAAGAGTATGTCATTCTCCCTCCCATGTCCAGTTGCTACATCTTTCGGCCTGGAGCTAGATAGGTTATTTAAATTCTGAGGTGTATTAGAGAGGGTAGCCAGATCAGATACATTCCCGTCGACTACCACAGTCACACCGGACGACGTGGTTGTAGCGTTCATCACAACTACTTTCTATAATCTCCGTTTTCAACCAACCAACTATCCTAGGAACCAGCAGTTCTCAAATAGAATATGATTTGACTTCTTCAGCTTCATTACCTGTATGGTGGCTTGCTGTAAGTATGATCCACGATATACCGTGTGATGCGCTTCCTCTTTTTCTGCGGAAGTAGGCAATGTTATTTTGTTGTTGTACCTAAAAAGGTTAAATCTTCCTTCCTTTCTTTCCCTTTTTTCTTTCTTTTCTTTTTATTTGATAATACAATCGACTATGGACCCTACTCTGCATTTCAAACTTCGTTTAAACGTAAGTATCTATCTTTATTTATTCTTTTTTTATGTTTTGAGGCTATGGCTGACTTGCCGCATAATGTAAGAATCGTTATAGCTTCGGGCTTTTGCCCCCATTGGGTGAAAGGAAAGCAAAGGATAGCTGAGCCTTCATATGCTTCCACGCCACGGTAATGGTACGTTGCGTTGCATACCTATTTTACTCACCGATCCTTACAGATTCCGAAATCGATAACAGAGGTCCTGCGAGTTAATGTAATGCGAATACATTTGTAAGCATTTCACATCTGCATAGTAGATAGAGCCCTCCGTTAAACAGTTGGCGGGCTTACGTGGCGATGGTGGCTCATTTGTTCGACTGCACAATCTTTCTTTGGACTAGGACTTTATTGCATGCAACTACCTACTATTCACCCTCTCTGAAAAAATGAGGCCTCTCACTCTTCCTCTTCTTTTTCTTCATATATATATAGACTATTACTTTCTACTATAGGACTTGTAAAAGGGCAGTGCTAGGCGGACAGTCTTGCTTCCTGCTTCAGATACGAGAATTGGATACTCGTGACCAGGTGTATGTATGCACATTGCATGCTGTTATCTTTCCCTTCAAGGTGTTTGTTATGGGGTTATAAATCTTCTTAGCGAGCCGCTCGCCTATATATGATTTCCTTGTATAAATCCTCATCAAGATAATAATAGCATATACTGGCTTGCTTTTGATGGAGCTTGGTATAGTTTTCTATGGTCTTGTATTGGGAACGGAGACGGAGACTAGCTTCTCTCTCTGCCGATAGGGGAACTTCGAGGTCTCGAGTCTACTTATAAAGAGGACATGTCTCTTGTGGCCTGAAGCTTCCTTCATATTAGAACCTGGAGGATCGGCTATGGTAGAAAATACAACTTACGTCACCAGGCTTTAATGGCATAGCATGCTTTAGAGTTTAACCATTCCTAATCTACCTACAAAACCGACTAGAGATCGGTGCCGAAGGAAAAATAGGAACAGGCACAAACCCGTTCCGACATACCAGCCCTTAGGAATAGACCTGTGTTAGATGTTCACAGCCATCTAGAAAGCGTAAGCTCGGGTTCCCAAGCCATCACTCAGGAAGGTGCTGTCTCGATTCGTATCTGGATTCACCGGAAAATAGGAGAAGGCTAGATGGAAAGAATAGTGATTTGGAGTTTGCCATCGTAGATAGCTAAAGCTCACCAAACCAGGTAGATGGTTCGAAATACGGGAAATTTTGTCCAGAGGTATATCGGTATCTCAGGAATAATCCCGAGAAAAAGAACAACATGTCATTCCATAGGTATAGACTAGTGGAGGAAGCAAAAGGAGGGGAACTGGACTATAACAGCAGGCCTTATCAGGTATTTTCGATTTGATGGGAGCCTAACGATTCCCATCCCATCCCAAGTTAAGATAAGACATACATCTCTAGCCTAGATCTAACAATAGCATCTAGAAAGATAGGCAGAGCAAGTAGGCAACTCGGTTAGCTTGTTTGTTTTCTCGTTCCGCTTCCAATTGCTGATGCACAGGACCACTTTCACCGAAACCATATCCTCCATAACATAAGCAAGCTCCAACTCCGAAGACAAGAGAGGAATAAGAAAGAATCTTACCTGAGTCCCCATCCAAAAGTACATTGCTATTCCAAGCTTGGAAAGTCTGGCCGAGCGAGGTTCCTTCATCAAGGTAGGCACGTATGTAAGAGAGAGAAGAGTTCAAAACAAAACAAACAACCACGTGGATGGATCAACCCTTTACCTAGTAGTGTCTACAAGTAATACATAGGTAAAGATCTAAGGTTGTTATAGGTAAGTGTGTCATTGCATAGAGGCACGTAGATACCTATGTAATCACTAAACGCTTGGTTATGTATGTAATAATATAGCGGATTTTTTTGGTAGGTGACATCTTAATAGTCGGTATGGAGACGTCAACAACCAAGAAAAACCCCCAAAATAAGGGCGCCGAACCTTGGCGAAGTCATCCAGTCAGTAAGCCGGAAATTTCAGACGGAAAAAGGACCGGGGGAGAGTAGAGGAGAGGAGAGGAGAGAGTCGAGAGAGTCACCGGCCCCTGGCGTTGACCTTGCCTACCTGCCGGTGGTGTTTAGAACTCCGCCCCAGCCAGACCTTCAGGTATGTATTAGCAGCGATGGGAATCCTTCCACCACGACGCTACAGTTTACTATCCGGTAGTTCGTTTTGACAACGCATAATTCGGGTTTGTAATAGTACTACATACTGCTACAAGTTCATACACCTTTTACATGCTCATACACTTTTCGTTTCCGCACAGCCCCCATAGTTTCCTCCGTTAACAAATCAAATAGTGGTGGTTTGTTGACAATGATGGTAATCATACATACATGGTCACAATGAAAGACAACCATCCATGCTTATTGACTATATGAGTTGTAAGTTACAGTTGCATGAGGGCGTAGCACTTTTTCTCTCTGCGACATAAAATGCAACTGTCGTATGTATCATCAAAGCCCTCGTGATCACAATGATGAGCTGTTCACTTGTCTATCACTACTACCCATCTATAGAAGTACCATCAGAAGAGACGGGCCATATGCGGAAGGTTCCCACTCACGATGGTTGGTTAACCATCTGATTGTCAGCTTATACTGGGGTCGTCGGACTGTCGGACTATTGGACTCTCGGATTGTCAGATGGACGGATTGATCGCCTATTTGTTTGTTTGTCCATTTGTCTGTTTATTTGTTTGTTTTTTTCGAGACATCTCCGTTTCGGCCTGGTTCGCGGTTGAGGAGATCTGGGCTGAGCCACATGCGCACACGAAAAACAGACCCCAAGTTCATGCTATATATCCCATGCTAAGAGGAGAGAGAGCTGCGAGGAGCCGCACGGAGGGTAACGCTACGAGGATCAAACGAGGCCGCGCAACCGCTCTCCAGCCGATCACCGCGGCTTTATTTCGATGCACTGACCGCCATCCCCGCTTGCAAAAATGCACTGGCATAAAACGAGGTCTCGTCGTTCGTGACCGGCCATCTGCAACGCTGGACCACTGATATTCGACACGCAAAGGCACAGTGACACGCGGGGGCCGAAAAAAAAAAAACCGCGACGAAGGACAACAAAAGCAAGAATAACAAAGATAATGATGACGGCAATGAGAAAATATGGTATGACCCAACATCGTCTTGTCGTTTCATTCATCCATTCAATTGCTTCCTCAAAATCGGACTTGATGGCCGTGCCGCACCCTGACCCGGATATTGGAGCCCTCCGCGGCCGGCGTTCGGCGGCTGCTCAAAAAGATTTGACCTATCGATCGGTGACCGAAAACGTCTGGGGGTTGAGAGGTCTCTAACGCGATGTGGACAATAAACCTGCAAGGCTTATCCCACGTGCTTACACAACATCAGGGCCCATTCATAGCTGCAGCTTAGAGCAGATCAACGTAGCGATGGAGGTTGAGCGGCAGATCCCGTCGTGTGGCAGATGCATGACAAGGTTTTGATTCAATGCTCAGCCAAGACCAGTACGCAGAATGGCCGGGTCCTTTTTTGGCGTTTATGCAGATGTACCCTCTGGGGCAAGCGAGCTATTGAATGGGGGGAGCCGACGACCTCTTGTTGGCCGTTGGTTGGCCCATGGGCGCTGCTCAGAATTATTGGCCTGGGTACTATTATCAAAAGAGGCGTCGCATTCATTGCGCCCGTCACATGGACGTGAGCTCGTGGGAATTCCCTGCGTACGTTACAGAAAGCACTATAGAAAAACGACTGGCCTCGACGGAGGCCTATGTCGTCGGGTCAACCAACACGAAGGTAAAAAATAGCAATTTGAAGACGGGCTTGACCCGTTACATGGCTATAATTGACCCGAACATTATGATTTTTTTTTCTTTTCATGTCAGCTTGTAACCATCTGTGCCCTCACCCAGATAAGTGGCGCCGGTGAGAGAGGCCTGACCTGACAGGCCCATGCAGTCGCTCCGAGATTTGTCTGGGTAGGTACGCCTACTTCGTGCGTATGGAGGGTGGGATATGAAAGAGAGAAAGCGAGCTGGTTTCACCCACGTGGCTTATGTTAATGAGTGACTAAGAATAAACTCGGGGGACTGAATCCTTCGATCACACGAGTAGATACCATACATGAGGTTACCGGGTTACCAGAGAGGGCCACAGAGACGAGGTGCATGGGCATGGATGTAACTTTGTTGCAGGAGTGTTGGCATCTATACTGAGAGGTAGGCATGCAATTCAAAGGTAGAGCATCTGTACAAGCACCGGGGTGATGCGACTGCATTCCGTATGCCTATGCTTACCACTACAGTTGGACAGAATACATAACGAGTTCAGCTGTAGAGCTGACACTCGTATGCCCGCGCGGCCCGCTTTGAAAGCAATCGGTCTGGTGTCGACCCCAGGACCCAGGAAACATGAACTAGGACAAAGGGAGGAGTGGCGTCCTGTCGTTTGCGTAGGTAGCGGCTTCACGGATGAAGGCTGAAGCTGAAGACGACGCCTAATATATCCGTTAGCCCTAAACGTAAGAAGAGCCTCTCCAAAGGCTGTTCCACGGATTGGACGTGTGGTGACGGCATGGTTGCGCGAGGATGACCGGCTCCTCGGGAGGGGCGCGACTACGGATTAGATACGATTATCCTTCAATTTCTTGGTCTCAGCCGCCCATTACTGCACTTGCTGTATCTGGGCCGTGCTCGCCGGATGATGACTGATGCCTTTAGGGATTGACAACATGGGAGTCTCGGACCCATTGTTGACAAATCCTGCTTCCAGTGACACTAGACGTCCTGGGCGTACTGGGCACCGATTATCTCACGAGGTACGGTAGCAGTTGGAATTCTGCGCAGACTGTGAAATTGAAACGCCCTGGCGCGCCTAGCTACAACGTAGTTAGAAAGAATCTAGCAGTGATACGCGCCTTATTTGCTATACAGATGTGTAGAAACGTGCGCCCTGGACTATCTCTAATGAACCCTATAGCTGAGATTTTGGGGGGTTCGGGCGGGTACTTGTACAGTAGGCTGGACGAAGCCACACTGAGAGGTAGGTACCTACTACATCTCACCCCCCCCCGGGATTCACCCTTCCTAGGTTCTTAGGGTGGTGTATCTAGTATGTATTACACAGATATTTTTAGATTATGAGAATACTGAATAATAATAAGATATTGGAAGCGATGACTATATATTGGCAGAGGAGCGAACGGCGTTTCTAGCTCTCTTTGTTCGACCATCGCACAGAGCGATTCGAACCAACAACTACCTATCTCATAATATAGCTTGAACTCGTCATACCACGACATATACCGTAAATTATATACGAAGTCTGTTGGCTTTCACGACTTCCAACTTGTTGATTCTTACCTTTTGCCTTCCTGCATCCCAATATATAGCCCATCCTCGACGCCAGACAGTCTGTCACTACTGGACATCTATCTTCCAATCTACCTACGAACTACGTCTTCACCTATCATTCGCATTACACTCAACAACTCAGGGTTCGGGGCACGCCAGAACAAGCCCTATATAAACCAACAGAGAGGGAGAGACGGACAGAAAGAAGAAACACACAGAGACTTACACACAAGATGCCTTCACACGCCATGTCTATAAACAACTTGTGCATATCTGATGTGCAAAATGTGCAAGAGGTGCAAGAAGACTACTCGGGCTACTCGTCACATCCGAACTGGGCAACGCCTGAGGAATGGGACGCACACCAAGAAACGATCCGACGTCTGTACCTGGACGAAAAGAGACCGCTCAAAGATGTTGTGGTTATAATGGAGACCCATTACGGGTTCAGAGCAACGTATGTCCATGTTCATTTCAGCTATTTCTAACGTTGCCCTTTTTTTCCTGACATGCTCCCATTTATTTCTATTATTGGAGTATCACCTGCACACACTATACTCTTCGTGCTAGTCTTCCCCCGCAAAATACCACGCTTTGGGTCTTAGTAGTCTCAAGTAGAGACGAAACGGTGATGAGAAGGAGAAGGAAAAGGACATTCTGGGATCCCTTTTCAGACCCGAACACGGCTCTCTCATATGGCGTAGGCGAACTAACTTTGACTCATTCATCCCAGTGCGAAGATGTACAAGACTCGACTCGCGAAGTGGAAAATGCTGAAGAACAGACCTCGTGGTGGGCATTGAAAACGAGCGACGAGACTGATAAATTGGGGGCCAAAAACGAAGAAGAGGTGGAGAAGGGTTTGGACACTTATCCTGCAAGGTTTCGCGCACAACTACGGAATCACCTCCGTCTTGGGCCTCGTTTCAAGAGTAGGATAGATCAGGGAAGAGATGAAAAGTTGTAAGAGAGGCTAGCAGGTTCGCCCCAAGCTCTAAACAGTTTTGCTGCCTGTTCTCTACTTCCAGTTCCGGCACTCAGCTTCTGCGGAAGAAGATTCCATTCCCTCTACCATCAGGGTTACCAGACTCCAAGCCTCCTTGCCCTTGCCCCCCCCCTCTCTCTTACTCTCTCTCTTTCCGTCACCCTCATTCTTTCTCCGTGTTGGGAAATAATCCAATTGATCCCACACGCGATGCGAGAGTTTCGACATTGTTCAACAAGTGGGAAGGGAAGGGGGACGGTGTAACTTGCCGAGCCCTGCCGGCTCATACGCTGCCAAACACTATACTACCAAACATACCACCCAGTACGCTTATGCACTTTACTTACTTAATCGAGAGTCGTTCGCTCACCTTTCAACCAAACTCGAAACATCCGTCACACACGCACTCGCTCTCACGGGATACAAGATACCGCACAACATGCAACAGAGACATCACGGAATAACACAAGACGCAACGCATAACTTAGGACCCTTTTTCACCCTTACTTACATGGCTGTTGGCTTTGGTTTGCAGTTCGGGTATCACTGCGTGCTGCCCTCGTGCAAGTCACGTCCGACTGCAACCCAACCACCAATCTCATGGCAACCTATCATTCCCGAGGATCTGTCATCCATCCACCCATCGTACGTAAAAAGGTATAACAATTGTCATGTCCAAGCGAGGAAAAGCAAAGCGCAGGCAGCAAGCCACCTCAGGGGAAGATGAGGGGCAAACACTTGCTTGCATGAAGCGAAGCATCGTCTTTTCCTAAACCGGGGAGCGGACTTGGCTGAATCGGGTTTTCAGCCCAGGCGCCACCTCCGTGCAGTAAGTAGGGTGAGCAAGGTGTGTTAAGGTGTGTGTATGTAACTTGGCCTGTGGCAACCAACCGTTTGGTACGAAAAGGGATAGTGATAGGAGAGGAGGATACCTACCTAGCTACGCAGCCTGGAGCTGACAAAAAAAATTGTCATAAAATTCCGCAGTTCGTGCTGTGCGCGCAAGCCCGCCAAGATCCTTTTTCTTCCTTTTGTGTTGGGTATACCGTACAATTACAGTTATCTATCACCTAGCATGGCTGGGTACGTGGGTACGACTGGAGCACACCCTTGGGTGTTTTTCATGTAGTGCGCCGGGGCGTGTCCGACGCTGATCACTCTTTGCGAAAATATAGCGGCCGTAACCGGGTGCCAGGCTGGTGGTGGACGGGCAGCCTCTTCTGTTATGTGTCTTGTGCTTGTGCTTTTACTTATCCAGGTTAGGTTAATAGGGATTCTCATATTGCCCGCGGGCTAGCAAAATATGGTACGACAGATTATAGACCATTATATATGTACATGCTTTTTTATCACCTTGCGTTGGCGATCCTCCGTCCCCCACGTGCACATGTACTTGTACAGCTACTAGCTCCAAAAACCTGCGTTGCAGTGGCTTCCCCCTGCCTTGCTTTCTGTGCATATACTACAGATGTATGTACAATGCAATGCTAGCAGATAACAGGCTGCTTTGTGGTACCTTAAGGACCTTACCTCCTCGTCGAGATTATGCGGAGTACTAATACTAGTACCGTCTGAGACTATCTATTATCGCACATAGTACTAGTATTGCGCCTACCGCCATAGTCGTCTACGGTCAACCTAATCTACAGCGCCTCCAACCGAACCTACCTATATATTATCCATGAGCGAATATTCGGCGAATACGCATACGATATGACTCCGCCGACAGAAGAAAGTACCGTGCGTGTCCACGTGAGAGGAAACTGAAACGACCGGGAACACCAGGTCCTCTATTTGCAGCACGGTCATAAGTTGTTTCAAAAGGTGTAAGCATGACCATTAACCAGATCGGTCTCCTCACTCACTGAGGGGAGAAGGGGGGCGGACTAGGTACATAGTAGACTGACGGGATTACCCATAAGAGGAACCTCTTGCACACGTTCCCGAACATTCTCAAGGCGCGTCACCTCACCTTGCGCCTTGGTGAGAAGTACTCAGCAGGTAAGTAAGTACATACGAGCGAGCACCCAGTAAGTATTTGTTTTACGGCTCCCCATCAGCGGCGTCCTCATGATTGACTGCGATTGATTGTGGAAAAGATCTGCTGCGCCGCTTACGTGCAGCGCATGCAGCTACTAGCTAGCTGGGTTAGATATTACCTGGTTAGACTGCGACCTCGAAAACGTGGGAGCGTTGCATTTCCCTTCTCATTGTAATGTGACGCTGGCGAAAAAGATTGATTGCTTCGTTTGGGGCGGTTTTAATCGCCTGCTCAAATGCGTGGTTTTTGTTCTGGGCAAAGTTGCTCAGCACTTTCCTTCTCGTCACACCTTACGCCTTATTCTTGATAGGGGAGATCAAGCGCTGACTTAGCAAAGAACACATCGTGATTCATCCTTCTTACTACCTACTTACTTACCCCTCTAGCCACAGTGAACCGAAGAATGCATCAGCATGGTCCTTTTCCCAGTCACGAGTTGAGCCCGGTCTTGCTATATTTATCACTCTAGGTCCCTCACATGCCTACCCGACGCAGTATGAACGCCAGGGAGATCAGCAAGACAGGGCGTGAAATCCATACATACATATATTGCATAGAACAAGCATACCGCGTGCATTCAGGGATACCTTTCCGCTTGACCACGCCGCGGGGGGAAGGTATGCACCGGGTGCGCATAGGCATGTAAGGCGTGTATTATGTATGATTCATATACGCGGGTCCTTGCATGTTGAAAAGCACCTCGCTACATTTGCATTATTATCATGAGCAAGCAAGCACACCCGCCTACCTACAACTTGCATACTATATGCAAAGCTACAGCGGGATCTTTTGGCCGGACAAGCCACACAGAAAACGCCTCGCACATATTATGTAAGTAATAGGGTTCGTATTGGGCAAGTAATGCGTCTAATGATTGAATATCGCCGAGCATCGTTCCTGTCAGAAGAAGACCAAAACTAAGCGGAGTGCCCATAAGGAACGGGAGGCGTTGTCGTCATCTGGTCAACATACCTAATCTTCGATAGGCCAGCATACGGATGAGGTGGGCACCGTTTTGACAACGATCCTCGGCTGCCAGCAAGGTTAAGGTCTAGGGCATCAGGGTGCTGATACGGTATGGTCTTCTGATACCAAGTACAATTGAACCCCAGCAGACAAACCTGGTCTTGTCAATTCTTACTACTAGGTACTGTAGATATCCGACGCTCTCAATTCCGCCATTAAACCCAGTGCGTCTTGAGCCCTACAGTAGTACGGCTGCACTACAGCGAGATAGCCCTTCCGCGCTGTTTTATTACATGCACCTCACTCAGGGCTGTAACATACATACATACATACGTACATACCCTCGACCGCCATACATGCAGTGCTGTACCTACGTATGTATGTATGTATGTATGTATGTATGTATGTGTATACGCTAGCTTGCCCCGGAGGAGGAGGCGCTGCCAGCCAGCTAGCTGGAATTGTGGGATGGGAAGGAAGGATCGAACCAGGTTATCCTAGAAACGTGGGTACGGGCTTCAGGGCGACGCTGAGCTGACCGCCGGTCCCCTACATAGTACCTACTTTGCGAAAAGTATGTGCAAGGTACAGATGTGCCTAGGGTATAAAAGTCTTGGTATAAGGTCCTGGTATAAAGGAAGGAATGGCAGCTTCGCTAGCTGGGTAGCTACCTAAACTAACGGCGGGCCAAGGATGTGTCCGCATGTTCCGAAAAGACCAAGACCAAGACCGACAGAACGGACATACAGACAGACAGACCGGTGTCTCCGCGAAGATAAAACGGCGATGACATAAGACATCAAACCAAAGTCCTACAAGTTTCAAAATGATGCCCGCAAAGCCGTTTTTGTTTGTCTTGCCTCATCCCGGCGGCAGGGACATACGGATTGGGAAAGTCGCCCAGGCACGCACGTCCAGGATCTCATAGATACTTGGTAAGGATCCCCTACCTATAAGTGAAGCCTGCATAATACATAGTAACAAATAAGACGAACTAACGGTAGCCATCCGAACTGCGGCGGCAACTGGGTAGGTATCCTGTCACCCTGCCTAGCTAGAGGAACCGCAATGTCGCAAAACATGGATCCGGAAAAGACGTACATATACTATGAGTATATTTACATACCTTGAGATGTACCTAAGTGTTAAGTTTTTTAGTTTGCTGCAGAGTATCTAGTAAACTTCACTAGGAATGCTACATATGTACACATGGAACGGGCTGGCAGATGGCCCTTTTGAAGACGCACATACGATATATAGCCTGTCTATCGATATGTAGGTTGTGTTCTTATTGGAGTTGCTTGCGACTACGTAGTATTACAGCTACCTAAAGCATCCCAACGTCGCATGTACCTACCCAACCTAACCTAACCTAACCTAACCTCAGCATACTTGCCACGTGAGATTTCCGACATGATTTGCGGCGGCGCCAAAAAGTCCACCACCGCCAGGTCTACCTCTAGTGGGTACTTAATACAGTAACATGTTGGAAAGAAAGAACGAGAAAGAAGAAAGAAAAGCTGGGGTGTCATAAACTCCGGCTTACCCTCCCCCTGCAGCTATTGCAGCCCTACCTGTTTGGTAGGGTTTGCATGTTATTGTTCTCACACGCCACACCACGCTACCCCGAGCCGAAGAGAGGAGAGATGGTTCTAACATTAGAAAAAACCACGCATTAGTAGACGCTAAAGAAGCAAAAAGCCAAGGGAAGAAAATATTGGGTACGGTATGGAGGGGAAAAGTACTGTCCTGACAGGAATCACAGAATGAACTTTGTTGGTTGCTCGTCTATAGTACTGTACAGAGCGGCCCTAACCTACAGCCTAACCTAAGTAGGTAGATGAAACCAATCATCTTCAAAGTCCTTCAATTCTCGTGTAATGCTATTTTTATTCCCACACCTCTCCTTGCAAGGACGTACTGTTCCCTTCATTCTTCTTCACTGCTTCTAGCAAGATTCTAGAAACAAGGACCCGCTGAATAGGATTTGCTTTTTTCTTTCAGATTTCAGTGGCATCGTGTTTGAGAGGCTGAAGCCTGAAACACGATTTGCTGAGGATCTGAACACTACATACTACGTAATGAACCTCCCCAGGCAGATCCTTTTCTCCCCTTCTAGTTACTCCACTTTTCAGGTCAGGTTCAAGGTATTGTTGTCGTTGCCAGTCTCACAGTACGATAGACCTACCGACGTGTTCTATTCCACATGTGTATGTACTTACTGACCGGTCTATTGCTGCACCCCTTGGTACTTACGAAGCTGCCAACATCTTCACATACTTACCTACATAGGGCTATGCATACCTTTTACCCCTTTCTTAACTGCGACTACATACCTAAAATACCGAGGTCCAAAGGCCTGACTGCTGCGCCAGCCAGTCCTGTCGCCGGGTATTGAAATGAATTGTCAATAATTTAGCGCCATGAACAGGCAGTAATCAAGGATTCATACCTACCTCTGCACCCACAATCCTCTATTACCAATATATTCATTCGGTCAAAGAGAGGATGACTATCTCTGGCGCTTCCCACCAGCCTATGTATGAGATGCGAAACCCCCCTAAAGCCAGCCTTATACACGTATAATGTCACAGCGGGTAGGTGCATGAATGCATGTCAGACACATTGAATACTACCTACCCACGTAGGTGCTTTAACCGTCCTACCTACAGCATATAAGCCAAGGCGTGCTATAGTATCAGTATATCCAGGTCGCATGCGACGAGGCCTTTTTCTTACCTGCTGCACCTGCCACTACGGGGCTACACATAGTCTCACTGGGATACTATGTATATATGACAAAGATGCGAGATCTCAACAATAAGCGAGAGGGACGGATATATCTACATACACACCTGCACATCCTAGGTTAGAGAGGTAGGCACAGTACCTAGGCCAGAAAGAATATTGCGCCAAGAATGCGCACCGACAGAAGAATCAAAACCGCCGCCGGTCCCGAACATTAGAGCGAGCTAATATTATCACCAATCTCATTGTATCGAGGTATGACGCAGAAGTGCCAAGTTCTGCTCACTATGTATTGTTCGAATTAAGGAATACATAAGAAAAAGCCGGGTCAAAACTTGGGAATGCTGACAATTTCCCTGTTCCCTCGGCTTCTCGCTCGAGAAAATCCCCGAAAGAGTAGAAGAAAAGGCCGAGCCTTCCCCTGCGTGAATGGATCAGATACTTTTTGCAAGTGTAAGTGTATCTTACACAGTCACAGGTTATGCTGACCGACCGGGATATTTAACTGGATATGTACGTAGCTTGCGACGACTGACGGCCATTAAGGAGACGCGCATGCTGTAACCGCTTAGATAGGTTTGCAAATCGGACTAAACCTGGGCTAGATACTTACCTAGCTGAACTAAATGAGGCTGTCCCTGCCCTATCTTACGCAAGTCAGACCTGATACCACTTTAAGTGGTAGTTTGGTCCGTGGGTAGGACTCTGGTAATATCGAAGCCACCAATACCTCTAAACGAACCGAAAGCAATATAAGGCGAGCGGCGCTGAACCAGCCTCAGGCTCGGCAAAGTCCTGTTAGCTCGCATAGACCCTTTTGTTGGTTCTTCTCGTAATGTTACCCCTTATATTTAGATTTAATATTACCTATTGACAATTGTAGGCAGGTAATAACTATTATCAAGCCTCCTTTTTCCTAAGTATTGTCAATTTGTTACTGCCTAAAGGTACCTACGTCCGTCTTTATTACCCAGGCCCAGATCGGCAGTGTCTCATTTTTTAGTTCCATGTTCTCTTTCCCTTCCATAATCCTTCTAGAAGCTCTTAGCGAGGGGTTGGGGGCGCCACTTTTTTTAAGATTGGTTTCTTCTTTCGAGAAGGGAAGGGGCGTCCTCTGTAAGCAAAGACATGAGACGAGCCTGAGAACTTTTGACAGATCGACGACACACCTGATGCATGCATGGATGCATGCATGGCAGGTATATACATACATACAGTACTTAGTACCGACATATGAAAATGACGGGATCTCGTGTAACGCCTTTCCCCGGGCCAGAAAAAGAGGAGACATAGACTCGCACCAACCAGCCCTTGTCTTTTCTGACCTTACCTATCATCTATTATTATATTTACTCTGTATGGATGTAAGTAAGGACATACATACCGACCATGTATGTTGACGTTGGCTGGAATCTAGCGGTATAACTATGTAGGTACGGCAAACTCCCTTGCAGCGCTTCCCGTTCCGCATGTTGCATCACTATGTATAATTAATTGGTTGTATCATAGTTATGCAAGGGCAGGAGTTCCGTACATGAGGATGACCCATTTACGGGTCTACTAGCTGAACCGTCTACGTAGACTCCCTACGTCGCTATTGATTAACACTTTCATCATTGCACGGGGCATGCGACTAACCTTACCTCCCGTTCATGAGGACACATGTCGAAGTAGGTAGAAGCGGCACGGTAACTCAGCAAAGTACCTTGCAGTAGTCTTACATACAATGGAACAGCTTTGACAGCTCGATTGTTCGATTGATTACTTACTCATCTACCGACAACCTACCTAGGCGATGAGACCTACATGAGACTATCTACGCACATGTAGATGGTTACATACCTTACTGAGGCGCAAACGAGACGTGCAGCATCATACCGCCCTGCGTTGCATCGCATCGCACCACACTGCAGAGAAGATGAACGAACAAACATCGAACGCCACCCACGCCTCATCAGATTCGAGGCTCCATTATGTCAGTGGAGAGCAGATGGAGCAGACGATGACGGTAGCAGCGAGCGAGTGAGCAAAAATCTGAGCTAAACATGCGCTGACTTACAGTCGTGTCAGAAGGCAAACCACTCCCTTGGCGCCGCTCACCTCACCTCATCAAGCCGCTAGATAGACAGGTGACTCGCTTTTCGTATCTATTGGTGTAAGAAAATGTTTTATTTCCGGTCGGACATTTTGATGCTTTCGATATTGCCCGTCCAGCGACAGAACGCAAATGAGGTGCGACGAATGAGCTGAGCTCATCATCACCAAAACTAACGAGAAGTCAACGTAACTACAGCAGTAACTCACTGCCCAACCGGCTTACTACCGAACGAAACGACTGACACCTCTACATGATAGTTCGCGTGAAATATTATCCTTACATATGTAACTCCTACGCCTTCTACTTACCTGGTGACAAACTATCGCGACGCACGTACATACATAACTTCGGTTTCTTTTCTTACTATCCGTTCCTATACTTAGATACTTACTTCTTTTTTCAGTCTGTCAACACTCCCTAGACTGCTCGACGTCTTTAGGCTCATGCATCCATTAAGCATGACATGTGGCATCGTGATGTAACGTTATCCTATCCTATTCTGTTCTGTTCTGTTCTGTCCTGTCCGTGCTTGCTGATTTGGTGGGCTGCTCTCTCTTACATTTCCGTTCAATATCTATCATCTTACTCTTGGCGTTTCTATCTTATTTCTGGCTCTCGGTTCTTTTTCGCGTACTCTTATGCGAGCCGATTCATAATGCTCTTCTCCTAAGCGACAGGCAAGGCAGGACGGGTATGTACAGATGTATGTCAGTATGTAAGTAGGTAGTAACACTTACTCCAACGACCAACTAGCCGGACGGCTAGCCCGCCCTGCTTACCTACCTTACAAAGAATGCATACCTACTTACTCGATCAACTGCTGCATTTCATCTGCCCTTAACCTTGCATCGCATAGCATATATCGAGGGTAACTCCATGCAATGAGTAGCAGTAGCCTTCCCATTACTTGCATTAGTGTTTTTTTTTCTTTTTACATAAGTAGGGCATCTGCATTTGCTACTATAATTATCGCCTTTTGTCTTTTGCCTCTTAACTCCAACTCCTCATTCGCTACTCCTTACTCTTTCCACTCCCTGTAGTACCCCCGGACAACTCCGGCGGTGTTAGGAAATCTATAGGGGTTCGCGAGAGGCGAAGGGGGCACTGAAGAAAACATGAAACGAAACAAAACAAACGGGAATATTCATCAGCAAGGAATAAAGAAAAGAGAGACAACAAAATTCTCAAAGTTCGTGCAAGAGGAATGTTTTCAACCAACTAAATCCAATCAGCCTCTTCTCGCATCCCCGCCTTCCCGCCCGGAAGGCCAGTCTGCCGTAATTTTCCTGTATTTTCTCTGCCACCGCCACAAACGCGACGTCAACGTCAGTGCCTAAAGTACAATACCATGCAACAAGGTATCAGGTGAGCGTAGGTGTGTATTAGCGAGAGGTAACCAATGTATTTCAGTTCAATTCTTTCCATCATGTTCATTTCGCGTCGCATCAAGGTAAGGTAGTAGACAATCAGATAACCAAACCAGTTTGAGCCTCTTAATATCAATATATTGCCTTGCGAATGTGGTAGTATAAGATCATGGTAGGCATGCGACATCGGTACCGCTTTCGTTCACCTCGGGATAATAATACCTGCACACATCATCACACCTTACCCGGTGGCCCTTACATTTGCCTATGCCTTGCATAACCGCCTATTGGTTGTTGGTTGGATAGGAACAACTAATGCAGTCAATATATCAAAATGAATGATTAGAATTGGACGTAGGCGCGTCAATATAAATAAATAAAAAAGATAATGAATCTATAGATGCGAAGCAAAGCAAGTATGTAATCAGTTAATTAATCTAATCAATCAGTCAAAATATGCTGTGCGAAGCAATCAAGCGGTAACGGGCGGATGCATGGCGGTTAGGCATGTATGTAGGTCATCATGTATACCGACATCCATACTTACCTATGTACCTATATGCAGTCTCAATATGCAGGCTAACAACGCTGCGGGCGTGGGGTTATTGAACAACACAACTGTTAAGAGGACACGCCGCAATAACAGCAACAGAACTAGCAACAGCAAATCAACTTATTAGGTATGTCGACTACTTTGTTTCATGCTCTGCTAGAATAGCCAATATATCGTACCTAACTGGTCTTACATACATGCTTATTTATTTTGCCACATACCACCCACCCAACTACCAGCATGCCATGACTTATCAAATATCAGATACTAACAACAAGGTATATATAGACATCAAGTAACGGATTTGTTACCATTCCTCAAAGGAAGCGCTTGTCCTTACTACTTAGGACATATTTTGCCTACCCACTTACTCATCTTTTCAATCCTACTTACTGCCCAGACAAAATGGTAGGTCAGTAGTGATGGAATCCCGCGGCGTATAATACAGCAGTTAGGTCCCGAAAAAGCATGAACGTAAGCGATAGGAAGCGGCTCTGAACGTCTGTGTTACACTACACTACACTACCCTACACCACACCACATCAACTACATCGCCGCAGAGGGAATATTCACATACCTGACTACCTATCTACTTACCTAACGATGTCCACTATAAACAGTCTCTTATTGCCCAGGTACGTTTCGGTCCGAGGAGGAAGGAGAGGAGGAGGAGGAGGAGGAGGCAGAAAATAAGTATATACCTACCTGTATGTAAACATGTCAAGCGGATATGACCGAGCAAAGCAGGATCATAGGCAAAGTAATTAAGGAATGGGAAGTACATAATACATTAAACATCATCATCTGCCTATCATTCATCCATCCGTCCATTAATGCCATGTCTACCTATATTATAGCAGTGTTTATTATTAGTTACCGACTTTTTCGACAACGAGCCAGACAATCGACACTTGCGATGCAGAGTCCTTTCGTATAATACTACATTGCGGCTCTCGCCGCTTTTTTTTTTTTTTCCTGGCAGGGGTCTTTTGCATAGTATGTAGGTACTTTACTTGACACACAGACCTAACAGACCTACATATATGTATCTAACGGTTAGAGAGGATGTATGCCAAGATGCGTCAGGTGAAGCTTCCATTCCAACACCCTGTCCGCCTGCCTACCTACTTACTTACTCACCTAACCTTAGGGATGAGATAGAGGTATGTAAAGGATTTCCTACCTTAGAACCTGACAAAGAACGTAACTGTACTGTATGCATGGAGCCTAGCTAGCTTACATGAATCCTTATACTCCTATGTGAGTAGTATGCGACACCTTTTAATTTTTTTTTTTTCTTGGCTTCACGTCTTGAAAGGTGCGTTGTATTTCTCAATTTAGAAACCATATTCCCATATTGTCTGTGCGGATTGGGATTGTCAGCGCCACATATTTTTTTGGTCTCTCGTTTCATCTTTTTCTTTGGTCTTCGTTTTTCGTTCTTCGTTCTTTCTCGTCTCGTCTCGTCATCCCTACTTCCCTCCGCCCCCGCCTCCCTGCATTGCGGCTCTAAAGTATTATGTAAATTGCCCAGCTTGCTTATTCACCCATTATCATCGTCAATCTTCCATCATCATTGTCATCATCCCTTCGTTCGTCTATTCCGTTCATAGGCACAATGCAGGGCCAAGAGGAACCTGTGCGTATGATGCATGTTAATATACACACTCCCTTCCCCTCCTTGGCCCTCTTTCCCTTGCCTCCTCCCCTACCCTGCCTACCCTCGGCTTCGGAATCCCACTCACCGACTAATTGATCGCATACATACATACATACTAGACTAGACTACATCTGTAGTATCACGCTTTTCGCTCGTCTCATTCTATATGCATAGGTATCATCCTTGCTTCCTGCAATACATTCAGGGTAGGTACATACGGTACGCTCTAGCCTCTGGCCCGCACATAGGTCGGTTAGGTGCACTAGGCAAGGGACAAACGCATGCCGCCGACAGGGGGAAACTACATAAGGAAGGGGTGGAACGGAATGCGGAACGGAACGGAATTGATTGGACTAGGCTTAGGATGGGAGTGTATCGAAGGTAGATCATGTTTGCGTAGTCATATCATGAATGTTTTGGAAAAAGAAATCAAAACGCTTCCCGCCACTATGTTTTCACCAAAAAACGAGGCGGCAGAGCCGCACGCCACAAAAAACAAACAAATATCAGACTAAACCAATGTGCACGAACTGAGTAGGTAGGTAGTGCTATTGAGTTGGGTATCTCGTACTATGAACACTGCGTTTGTTTACGCTTTGATTTGTGTATATACACCTTTTTCCCTTTTTCTGTGAGTCAATTTTGATAGTCATAAATCATGTATAATCATTCCAACGCTGAGGTTAATGTTCATTCGTAAGTCGTAGGAATGCTCACTAAAGTATAACAATCGTCGCTTTCATCCTGTCGCGCTGCACTCTAGACTGTTGTCCTTGTAGAAGAAGTAGTCAACATATATATAGTTAGGCCTAGCAATCATAGTGTATATATGTAATTAGGATCAGTCCACGCGAATGATAACTCGCCAGCCCAGAGCGCCAGCTTCACGGATGGCGCAGGCTAAGCACGCTCTCTTACGGCGACTTATGATAGCGTTCCATCCTTTGCTGGCGCAGAAGGCGCGGACGAGGATCTCCAAGTCGGAGCCGAACCGTCGGCGTCGCGTTGGCAGCTGCATCTTGAGCTCCGGTGTCGAGAGAGACGGCGGATTGACGCGCTCGAACCTCCTGGTCCCCGAGTACGCCGTGCTAGGCCGTCGCTCTAAGTCCGGAGAACTGGATAGCTGGACTGACGAGCTGGACTTTGGTTCCAGTGCAAATGAGGATGATAAGGACGACATGCGTGATAACGACAGCGGCTCCGGCTCCGGTGAATGCGGCGGTGCGAAGCCGGTTATGCAATCTATAACAAGCACTCGTTGTGGCCTGTTGGCAGGTGAGGTTCTGGACGACGTGCTGCCTGTTCTTTTATGCATTGGCGGGTCTTTCAGTAGATCATCCAGGGTTGTCGACGCGGGCCGGCTTAGGAGATCTGCGAGGTGGATGGCACTATACGTGTAGAACCGATGAAGTGGATGGCCTGAATACAATTAGTGCGTGAACTCTAAAGAGACATACACATGCATATGTGATATCGTACTCACCTGTAATATGTGCTGGGCTCGATGGGTTGTCTGTGAAGTCGCGACCCCCCACATCGATTCGTCGGATGGTCGGGCTTGAAGGCGATTTAAGATACTTGACATAGCTGGAAGCAGCACATGGATGTGCCGTCACAAAATATACGTCAGTGGCTAAGGGAATATTTAAATCTACGTCCCGATCACTAGCGTCGTGGGACATAGAAAATGCCGCTGAAGCAGTATATGCATGGCCAACAGGGGCTTTGCCTAGGCCAGGTAATGCTGACAATTGCTTGTCTGCGGAAAGTGTTGTCGCAATACTATCTGGCGCGCTGTGGAAATTGAGGGATTCCAACTTGATTCGAATATTCGATGGCGGTGGGCTCGAGTATGTTGCTTCGTGTGGGATGATAAAATCGGCAGGGAGAATGTCTGACGGATCAGCGTCGCCTAGAACTTTGGACTCTCGTTCAATAGAGGTCTTTCCCCAAAGACGAGCTTTCCTTCCGGTCCTAGCTACATCATCTGCACATTTTAGTCAATTAAAGGCTTTGGATTCGATGAAGACTTCGGGTTTGACCTACCACGGATGTCCTCAACGGCGATATTCACCCAGCCATCCTCATGCCCCTGAGGAATGACATCGCTAGATATCCAACCCATACACTCAGCGGCGCCCTTGCCTGCTGCCAGTACGCGGCCAACAATACAAACGGTGCTCCAAAAGCTCTTTCCCTTATATACAAAACCACTACACAAGTTGGCTATCGGACCGAGTCGCGCCATTGCCTCGTCATCATTTTCAATCAGAGTCGACATAAGAGAGTGCGCCAAGGTGTCTCCTGGCAGTATAAGGCCAGAGACGTAAGACCTGGACAACCACCCGGCTGGGTGCAGAGCCGCCTCGATTTTGCGCCGCCTGACAAGTTGCCTCCGGCTATCCATTGAGCCTGGATTCCTCCTAAAATAAGACGAGCGTTGGGTGTCATTGATTGGCAACGGGGTGTTAACCGGAATACCTTCACTCAAAGCTGCTACGCTTTCAGATAATTTTGCTGTGGAGAATTCTAGCTCTGGCCAGCGTAGTTTCTGAGCAAAGTGCAGCAACCCATTGACCTGTCTTTCGGGGTACCTCCCCTTGATAATATACTTGTCCTCGGAAGTTGTACAATGGCGATATTGAGTATGGTCTGTGTAGTGAGCGCCGTGCATATGCTCGTGTTTCAGAGTCATTTTGCTTGTTAACGTGCTCAACCAACTTTTCCGCCCAACCGGCTCCGCTGCTGCACTCGACTTGGAAACGGTGATCTTCTCGAGCCAGGAGCGAGCGAGAATGAGCGACCATCGTACAGAAACGTTGGCTTCCCTTTCGAATCTGTAAACATCCGATTGCTTGAGCGAGTGCGTGACCATCTCTTCACCTTCTGTAATGGCATCCAAACGCGTGAGGAGCTCACAAGCGAGGAGGATTTGGAGCAGTAGCCAGTACCGCTCTTCACCTCGATCCTGGGCGTCGGCTCCGTCACTTATTGAAGATCCGTCAGATATTTCATCATCGAGGGGGAAGCCCCATAAGATTTGGCCGAGACGCATTCGCCACTCCACGCGAGAAAAGTCAATCCATGCATTAGATATGGCGAGCGTCTTGACCAAGGCGTGTATCTGCACTGCGAGACTATAAGGGTCACTCGGATCGATGACTTTCGTCGGAGGGTACAAGACCTTCTGAAACAGGTCGTTATACAGCTCCCGGGATTCCGAGCGCCAAAAGGCTACGCCAGAATGATATCTGTTTTCCACGCCTAGCAACTGCTCCATTATGCTTGCATCGTCCATGTGACGTATTGCGTCCTTAGACGTGATGAGTTTCTGTCGCTGCTCGATGACGATAGCAGACTTGGACCCAAGGCTGTCAAAGCCATACTGTTCCTCTTGCAGACTGTCTGCGACAGCGAGCTCCAGGGCAGCCTGATAGCCTATGGTGCCCTTCTCCAAACCCTGCATGCTCAGCATGCTAGGCCGTTCCCGACATCGCGAATTGAAGTGGGGTCGTGTCTTACTGGTCGGGGAAGCAGCAGACAGAGGATCACGTTGAATGAGACGGGGGATGGCTGTCACGCAGCCCCAGGCATCATGTTCGATTTGCGTATGGTCAGTGAGGTCCCGAATGGTCAGTTCCTCATTCAGGGGGAAAGCTACCAAGGGGTTGGGTGCCCCTGATCCGTGTCCTTGTGACCGAGCAAAGAATTGCGGAGCTCCGGAGAACAACTTGTCAAGCTCGACCTCGGTCAAATTAGCCATGATGCGATTTAATCTAAGGATGGGCCGCCGGGGTCTGCCATTCGCCTGGTCAACGGTGCCCGAGCAGGGCGGAGACGGCAATGGCTTGTTTGAATTGAGGGTCGACCGGGGTGAACGCGGTGCCTCGGACGACGGAGGCGTGGATGTGGCCTCAGGCTGTGTGGTGCCGGACAGTATTAGTTCACGGTGCAAATGATTGGAACGCAAAAGTAACACCGCTTCTGCCGCCGGAGATCCGTTTCACAACGGTCAGATAGGAGGACAAATGGAAAGGCAATGAACTCGAAGTATAAAGAATAGACATAGCAGATGAGCGATGCAAAGAAATTGCTCATGCAGGTACACCTCGCAAGCTTGTCATAGTAATGGCAAGTTTAGGTTAAGGAGGTGGCTGCCGGGGGACTTGGGGTCACGGGTCACGGGGTCACAAAAATAACCTAAGCACAGTACAGCCCTGCATACAAAGGAAAGAAGCGCAGCTGTCCGACATGCTGAATCTGCATAACACAGTCGGCAGCCAGGTGGTGGTTTATGTGTTCGACAGTGCCAAATCATCGTATTGGGATGGTGCTTTATTAATCTTAGACCGGATTTAGAAGTATACCTATCTAATAGGTACACCGTAAGGTGAAATTGGGGTTCGATTTGGGGTAGTGTATAGGCAGGGCAACTGGCAATCGAGGGATGGATGATGGGGACGTGTAGCGGCTGGGAGTGGCCATTTCTAAGCTCTGTTTTTTTTTTTTTCGACTGAGATCGGACTCACAGTGCCAGTGTCTTCTTTTTCCACAACTTGACAAGCAGTGGTGTCCGTGGTGCCAGAGGACCGACGAGATCCAAGCTTAGCCTTGGAGGTGACAATAAGCCCTCTAAAAAAGGCCCGCCTTGATGGACTTGAGCGATTATCGCGAGGTTTACTAGATTCAGCCGTTGGAGTGCCGCTGCCTCCACGGCGGCTTTGATCTTCGTCTCGTGTTGCCCTTGTATCGCTGTCATTGTTGACGAAACCGCGCGCCGACCGTTTAAACGATGTTAGAGACGGCATCCTGCGAACTCAATGCTATGCTGACCTCGTATTCCTCGAAGAGGGAGGCACGCTACACAGATGTCTGCATTGAGGTCGTCGGTGGTTAATAGGTAAAATGAACTACTGTTAACCTCAACCACAACATCCGTACCGTGGGGGATTCGAATCATTGAAACGAGGTTCTGAGGGGCTGGTCAGAAAGATACAGATAGCGCTTGAGCTTGTGTAGGTGATGAGGGTATTGATGCTGATTAGTGATGGCGAAGCTCAAGCGAGCTCGAGACGGCTATGTAGTCTCAGCCTGTCAAAGGAAGACCGTCTCTAGGACAAGTTGATCAATCATATCATTGTGTATGGGAATGACTAATATGAATATTGTTGGCAGCCTGTGCCGTAAATCCAAGTTAGATATACCAGAAGGAAGCAGGCAAGGGAGTAATCCACGGGTAAGGGGAATGTTAATACGAAAGGCATTAGATACCTGATCTCCCAAGGGCTCCTTTGCGCGTCTCATATCTTTGAATTATCTTTACCAATATCTCACCAGGGGCTAACCAACGTACCTTCGCTAAGAGAGCCCGCATCGCTGAGAAGTCGGAAGCAGCAGCGTGTCTAGCTCGGCCCGCCCAGCTTCACTCGGTCTCATCTGGTCCCGCCTCATCAGATATTCCCCTTTGGGTTAAGCATGCCCCCAATTGCTAGATCATCGTCAACAATGACTAAAGTGTGGTTAGATTGCACATGCCTAGGTTAGGTATTTCTAAACGCTACGTGGCTCGGTTCGGTCCCGATCGCCTCAATTCGTCCCCGCCATTTGCAAGTCATCTGCCAAGCATTGAGCACATCGTATAATCCAGATACTCTGCTCCCAGTCGCGATGCGGCTAGGTAAGTACCTACTCCATACAGAGACAGCCAGCTGTTAGAGGCTAGGTGGGTATATCTCGTTGTTGCTAATGTCGAGTGTTTCCAGCATCATTGTAGCTGCACGGAGTAAAACACAGCTCACCGACAATAGCTATAACTTCGATCTAACATCGCAGAACACCGCACGAGATTTACATTAAAAAATCCTTAAAGGACTAAGCAGACTGCCTGTCGTCTTCACCGCGATTATTAGTTGCCGAAATAAGGAGTGTTCCTGAACCTCATGAGAGGTGGTTAGCATCTGACGGCGCAGACTTCTGCGGTGAGGATGGGTTCATATGTATTGGGTAGGTAATAAGCAGGTGAACTGCCTACATACCTACCCTAGTAGATACCGTATGGAGGCACTCAAATTTACTGAGTTTAAGGACCTAGGTTACCTGTCTAAGTAGGCACCAGGGCGAACTGGTGTTCTTTCAACACAACCTCAGCCGTGTTTAAGTGTCAAAAGTAAGCATTTTCAGCTCCAGATAAGAAGTCCCCGAGCAGAAAATGGTGATCGCTATTCTGCCCACTATTAAGGTTACCAAGGCGCCTCCAGCTTCGTCCCGTTTCGTGGAGGTGTGAGAGTTAGTTCTCGAATGGTTCTCTCTAAAGCCTCTGAAGGACCCCGACAGCCAATTAGGATCACAAGTTCGACTCCTTTATATTGAGAGTGCTGTGCCAACCTTGGGGAGAGTGCGCGACGGCCTGCTAAGTGAAGGCTGATTGTGCCGTGCGACCCCTCAGCGGAACAGCCCCTGTAGGGTGCTGAAACAGCATGGATCTCGTGGAATACGGTACCCCTTGTTTGGATCATCTAGGAAGTATAATTCGATGTCTTGTGCGGGGATAGCATGCCGCACCATCGCTATCTGCTTCTCGAAAAATCGATAGGAGGCTTTACACGGCCTCGCAAGCTTCCCCCCAACCTGCCAAGATCTATCCCAACGAACCGGCGTGAAGGATGTAGGATCAATGAATGACTACATCCTAGGACATCCCTTGCTTTGATGTCTTCTATGTATGTAGAGTTTTACGATTGAGTGGGTAGATGGCACGTTCGTGTAGTCTTGCCCATTGGCTTATCCATAGTAAAGAGCGGTCTGGCGTTCAGTCTTACGTCTTCGAGACAGAGCGCATAAAGCTAGTGGGGAAGAATGGTCGTTTCAAGTTGGCTGACGACATCTCATCCCCTCCATAGTCGCATGGACCTGGTCCAACACAAGGCCTCCCAGTGCTAGGTAGGAACCACTACATTTGTAGCTCCAACAAAGGAGCAGAAGGCCTAGTCATCCAGCCCTGTATCACATGATGATGTACCATACAGAGGACCTACGTCTAGAGTAGGATAGACCCTGCGGCTAGTTCCCAACACTTCATGTACTTCTATGGGAACTCTAGCGCTATGCTTAAGGCTTCCGTAAATCGTGCATGTCATCGCTATGTCCTTCAACTGCATGATTGATCGCCAGCTGGGGTGCCAGCCAGCACGTTAGCCAGCCTTCCCCTGACTATATCCATCTCTTGCATAGCTACGCGTGGCAAACTCCGATCCAATATCCAATACTACGACATGGGTCTTTTGCTAGACTGGGCCCTGGCCGTTAGCCAACCGTAGTGTCGGGAACTCTGCTTCGCCAGGCGGTTCAGCCATGGTGAACAGCCGGTTGGTGAAGCCCGTTGACAAAAGCTCCGAACCAACCAAAGTAGCACTGGACTTAGCCGTACGCCGTCGCTTCGCTCCCTGCCTTTCTTGACGGCTTTCTTGCATTTTGGTTTGTAGGGTTTTACTTGGTAGCCTTACATACTCTGTTGTCATCATCATGTACGGCTGATTCCAACGCTAATAAACGCCTTGTTCGCCACCCATCAGACCCCCAGTATTAGAATAAGAACACCAACTCCATCTATGTACCAATCATCGCGTCACTGGATATAGGGACAGAGCCGTTGGTTTTCGGAAAGCGAGAGATTGTCCACAATTTGTCACACGTGAGCTTGGGAGTGGTAGAGCCGAGTCCAACAAGGATAGCACCATTCAGCTTGCATAGGGCTAGCTGATCGTGCGAAGTAGGGAATCCCTGGGTCACATCGTGTCCCGAGCATGCTAGAGCCAATGATCGTTTGGCAGACAGCGGTGGCCAGGAACATATGACCTCGTAACCTGACAGATATATGTCAACCCTTGTGCTAATAACGATCTATAGAGCGGAACCGCATACCATTAGGAGTATTTATCTCCTGCTACCAGGGAAGTTGCTCTCGCAACTTATTTCCTAGCTGAAGTAACCGACCCCAATATGGCCCCTACATTGGTGAGCACATTTATCATCCCGACTCTGCTTCGTCTCCAACTCCTTTGCATCAACGTGCCATGTGGCGAGGGTCGTTCTATCGACACGCCCTCGTCAAATGTATATGTTTGAAATGGCTTTTTGGAGTAGCTGACCCGGATATCTCGGGCATATTAGAGCTGCCCTAAGTTTTGAAGGGTGGTGGAACAGAACAACGAGTGTAAGACAATTGCCACCCGGGAGGGGAAGCGTTGCCATCCCAACCGCCAACGCGGTTCGTCGAACGGAAAGAGGCATTTACAGTGGCTGCTTGAAAGTGGACAGCTGAGAAATTGCTACCCATTGGTCTGGTTGGCTCAACACCATCTTAACAACCCTACAACCTGACCGCAATGGGGACATTATATCCTAGAACGATGCCATCAGCACTAGTGCCCAAAGAATGCAAGAGCTCCGAAGGGGGTCTATATGATGACAAGGCGAAGACAGGTTTTCAGGCACTTCGGTGACGATGTCGTTTCAAAGTATTGAAATGCTTCATTCTCAGTCGTAGGGTATCATTTTCTCCAGAACGCCGTTCCATACTGGCAACCTACTAGGATATTGTACCAAAATAGATACCACTCAAAGTAACATCAAACCTGGCATGCAGCTGACACCAATAATCATGCCGCATTGATGCCCCTATCAAACAGTGTCGCTGAACCCCCACCATAATACCAGCCGGTAGGCAGGGAACTAGGCTGGTGGTGTATCATGAATAACCACAAGCAAGTATTTCGGTTCAGGTACAATAACGAACTCTTGCTTCTTGGTACGTAGTCTCAGCAGCTTCAACTCATCCTGCAGAGGGCGGGACGCCGGTTGTCAGCACTCTTCTACCCAGCCATCACCAACGTACATAGACATGCCAACGAGTGCATGTAGACAGGGGCCATACCTCGGTATCTATTTCGCCGACCAAGCTGCCGGCCGAACTCATGAAGCTCCACACCATGCTCGCCAGTTCCTGTGCAGCCTGGATCTCAATGCTTGTATTGGTATTAACATCGGTCGAGAAGGAACCGCCTGTGGGCGTAGGTAATGAGGGCGAGGTGCCGTTGTTGGTGTTGGAGGATGATTTCGCTGGGCGGATAGTGGCGATCTGACCGTTAGTCCTCAAGACAGCGCCATTCGATCGGTCGAGCATGAGCCAAGCCTTCACACCGGGCTTTTTAGACAGCCGATGTAAAGCTCCCTCCATCGATTCGATGTTGACGGAACCCTGCCTTACTGTTAGCACTGGGAAATTAAGGCTGTGGATGCTGCGCAATGAACACTTACCAGGTTTTTCTCCGTCATGTTGCTTAGCGTATCTAAGCGATAGTACTTTCAGAATAAAGTTCACCCATATAAAGACACTGATCAAGTGAGGACTGTGTAGATAGTATCAGTTTGGGGGCTGATGAGAGAGCATTTCGACCGTACTTACAGCAGTAATACGTAGGTAAATACATATACGTATGTAGGAGGTATATACCTGATACGGATGGCGGGGATTTGAATCATACCTCCTACCGTGAAGTGCAGGCGCAACCTTGAAATGTACCTATATGTACCCTGGGAAGCTTCAGCCACAAATGGATTTGTGGGTACCTACCCAGAATCTACATGTATTATGTATGAGCCTTGCCAAGGTACATGTATGTATGTCTAGGTTGACCTGTGAGCATCAGTATAATACTTGTAAAGTATATGTAACCCATAGAGTAAGTGCCCAAGTACAGGTATGTACTGAAGTACCGAGCAAGTCACTTTCAACCCACAACAGCTTGATAACCCCTCTATAATTCTGCCCCTAGTCACCGCCAAAAAGTTGATAACAATCCGCGTATTGCATTGTCTCCCAACGGCAAATACACAGGTGCCGTCCCTGCCATGAGGCATGGCTCGCAAAGAGTATCCACGGTGCCAATGACAGAACCAAGATGGGCTCCAGCAATAGGAAGAAGAAGGAGAAGAAGAAAGACTTCCAAAAACCCAAGCTGAAAGTGGGAAAGACGAAGCCAAAATCTTCCAACTTCACAGATACCAGCTTCAATTCAAAATGTAAGATAGATTGGATGGATGTATTGATGATTAATATAATTAACCGTCACACAGCTATCGTTCTGCAACAGCAGCTCTCCGAGGTTGCGCCCGACGTCATAGAGCGCTTCAATCATCAACTTTCCCTTACCAGTAGCCGAACTGATACGCAACGCCGTGATGCGCTATCCTACCTCACAGGGCAGCTTTCGACAAATCCGCCGACTAACCCCGTCGGAACGTCTACACTCCTTCAGAAGGTCTTGCCATTAATGCCAGATTCCTCAAAGCCTGTCCGGGGCCAACTCCTAAAACTCCTCCGCCAAATCCCGGCCGACGAAGTCCGCCCGCACCTCCAAAAGGCTATGCTGTACATTCGTGGCGCCATGACCCACTTATCTCAGGACGTAAAAGACGATGGATTGAACTACATGGAATGGATACTTGATATCGCCGGTGAGGAGTTAGTCGCAAGTCCTGGTTGCTGGGTCAAACCCCTGAAAGACTTCATGTCAGTGCTGGGATGGACGGTCTCTACCTCGGAGACGCTTACTACCAACGGCGGCTGGACATCGGCCCCGCGCACCACATTTGGGTCCAAGAAGTTTGGCCAGTCTTTTCCGCGGCAGATGACCGTGCTGGCCAAATTTCTGGATCTCGGCTTCAAGAGGGAAGTCTCTGGCCCCTGGACCCCTGGTGATTGGGTGGATGGCATCACGGTGATACCTCGAACGCCAGACCCGTTCGGATATTTGGGTTTTTTCAAGCCCCCTAGAGACGAAGATGGAGAAATCTACCGCAATAGGGAGGATAGGCAGGAAATATTCTCAAAGAAGTTCATGGATGCCGTAGAGGTCGGCGTCGATATGGCCAAGAAGGAGGGAGGTGCTGCCGGGCGAGCAGCTGCATTGCTAGAACAAGCACTGAGAGACGGCATGGGCGATTTCGAGCGCTCTACACGAATTGACGATGACGAAAGCACCTGGATAGGGTATGTAATGTAAATATAGAGGTTTAAGTACGCATTGCCTTGATATATTTCATGGATACACGTATATCGCATTTGCTTGATACTTCACACCTGTTCAGTCAAAACGAGCAATACCCCTTTCTAGGACCGATGTCACTTTCTCTATTATCATATCAAGATTTACATATCCGGCTATGTGTCGACCCTACTCTAGAATTCAAACCTCCATAAAGATCATTATCCTAGCCAATCTTACACTACCTATGGAACACCAGCATGTTGAAAGTAATCCATGTTAGCTCCCCCGGTATTCCTGATCTCATTGACTGTATCCTCATTCAAGTCACTACTTATTTGCCTTGAAGCCCTGTTTTCGACTGCCGGAACACGATCATGGCTAGGTACTTACCCCGTGAATAGTTCCGGCGTCCCTTCCCTCGCACATCGTCGCCGAGTAGACAGGGATTTATATGGATATATTCCTACTTACCTCCAGAGACATATGCCTACCAAAACCCTACTAGTACCTGCATACCTGTATGTACCTATGTAGCACTCAAAGATCACTGAACCGCCATTCTCTTCCTACCTAGATGTTGTTCTGTAGTCACACTTGTATCGAAACAGTGAGGCTAGGGCCGTAGTCAAGGTGCATACCACCTGCGCATGCCCTAGATAAATTGCACAGGTGCAAAATTTTTCTCTGCCTTCCCTCCTTCCCTCCCTCCCTCCTTCCTGCTTTCCTCTTTCTACATCTCCCACACCAAAGGTTGTTTGCAAGATCTCAGCCTGCGTGACTTGAAGTGACACCATTCACACAAGCCCGTTAAGATCAGGTAAGTGTTCTAGCCTTTTTCTGTCCCTTTCATCACTCTGGTTCCCTCTTTTGTCTCTTTTATTGCCTTCCCAAAAGCACAAAGTTCCTGTGGTATGCTTTTGGGTGGTCGTGCTCTCCCCATGCCAACTTTTATCTTCTTCCAGCCGCCTAGCATTCTCAACACCACTAGGCAATATATTCCTTCCTGACTTAGCATCCTAGCTGGCTTTTTTTCTTTCTATCCCAGCACAATTCCCTTTAAGTTTCCAAGTCTGCTGGTATCTCAAGGTAAGATAGCCTACCCCAGGATGTTTTGCATGTACAAGCACCCTCTACACAGTCACTGCCTCTTGCTTAGGTACACGTGTTCAGCCAAAAGCCATGTATCGGAATACTCAAGAACACGATCACCTTCCCAGCCTTATCAGTTTTGACAGTACCCTCCACCACCTCCACTCTCATTCAGGTTCTTGCTTATTTACCTACATGCCTACCCACCTACCTTTACTTGCCTTATATACCTACTTGCCCTTCTGCTGTACTGTCTGTTTGTATCAGGAGGGTGCCTTCTTCTACCCTCAAAGAAGTCCTCTTATTCCCTCAGCCTTAGCTGACATCAACAGGTGAGTCCTTACATACACGCCCGCAGCTATATGCCACTTTTCTCTACATATTATATCTAACAGTCATCTTTATCCCATTTACCACCTCCTTTACATTACCCGGAATCTCTGAGTTTGAACCACACATCATACATGCCCTTGTGGACTTCCATGATTATGGAGCGCGTCCGACATGCCTCACACGGTCTTTACTAGCCATTAGTCTACACCTTTTTAGGTTTCCTTACTAACTAAGTTTATTTTTATAAGGCCCTGTTAACCAAGTCTAGGTTCAGCCATCTCAGGACACACAAAAAGTAAGTCAGGATATCTTGGTTCCATGTCTCTAATACTATCCCAGCCCCTTTCGTGTCAGCAGGAGTAAAAAGAAAAGGCGTTCCTCGACATAGTTTTTCCCTTCACTACTACACCCTCCTCACACCTCTCTTATTTTGACGTACCCAAGTTTGTTGGCTACTGGTTACAATATAATGAAATCTCCTTCACATCCTTTTACATTATCAGATACTTGCTCTAACTCCGCACATAGTTGATAGTTTCAATCTTGGATCCCATCATGTCGGGCTGGCCGGATACCAGTGACCTCAAGGCCGCACTCCCTGAGGAGTCGCATGGCAACGGTACTCAAACGGGAAAGGCTGCAGAAGAGCATCCACCGGCCATGGCGAAATGGGTCGCTAAAACTGAGAACAACTACAGCGAGGCCGAGGACCATGCCTGGGCGGCAGACGCACGGGTTTACAAGTGGAACGGCGAGGAAGGTGAAGGTGACGTTGGTCCCATCATGCCAGACCTCGAGGCCGAACTGTTTGGAATTGGCAGCGAGCGCGACCCTCGCGGTATTGACTTTACCAAGTACGTTGCTATTCACAAATTCCCTACAAATAATATCCGCTAACTAGCTCAGAATTGAGTCCGTCGTGGTGACCCAGGAAGGCGAGGAGCGCATTGAGCGCATCACTTCATTCAAGAACGCCGGCTTACACACTGCTATGGAGCGGAATGTTGTTGATCTGTACGGCTACAAGACCCCTACGCCCATTCAACAGTATTGTGTTCCGGCAATTAACAAGGGCTACGACCTTCTCGCCGTGGCTCAGACTGGTAAGCAACCAGCTGTCTTCATCGCCGCGCAGGTGTTCGTCAGACAACCACTAACACATTTCAACTTAAGGATCTGGAAAAACCGCAGCCTATCTCATCCCGATTCTCAACCGCTTGATGGGAAAGGCGAAGAAACTGTCGGGCCCGCGTCCCGAGAACGAAGATGATCGTGTCTGTGCAGAGCCCTTGGTGGTTATCGTTGTGCCAGCCCGCGAGTTGGCTGTCCAGATCTTCAATGAGACACGAAAGTTTTGCTATCGCACCATGCTTCGTCCATGCGTCGCGTACGGCGGTGGCCCTTTGGGTGGTCAGATTGACAACCTCCAGAAAGGATGCGACGTCTTGATCTCGTCACCTGGACGTCTGATCGACTTGATGGAACGTCCTCGAGTCCTAAGCCTTCGTCGAGTTAAGTTCATGGTCATTGATGAAGCAGACGAGATGCTGAAGTCCGATTGGGAAGAGGACTTCAATAAGATCCTCTGCGGTGGTGGTAAGCTTGAGCACCCCTGACGTCACGAGCATAACTAACACGGCCGTTTAGAACAAGACCCAGGCGCTGTTCAGTACATGCTGTTCTCGGCCACATTCCCAACTGCGGTCCGAAAGCTCGCGAAGACTCATCTTCGAGAGAACTACGTCCGCATCAAAGTCGGACGCATTGGAAGCACCCACTCCAACATCACGCAGGATGTTATCTATGTGGAGCCTTCGCTGAAGAAAAAAGCACTCATCGACCTACTAAACACTACTGAAAAGGTGGGTCGATATATCGTCTTCGTCAACAGCAAGAGAACAGCCGACGATATCGACGACTTCTTGTTCAACCAGAATCTTCCTTCGACCTCTATGCATGCCGATCGCACTCAGCGAGAGCGCGAAGATGCTATGAGAGCATTCCGATCAGGCACCGTTCTAATCCTCGTTGCTACTGGTGTCATGGCTCGTGGTATCGATGTGCCCAATGTGGTTCATGTAATCAACTACGACCTTCCGAGCATGGATCACGGTGGCATCGATGAATACATTCATCGTATTGGTAATCCTCCTTATACCGCACTCGGTTACGATTTTTACTGATATTTACTAAGGACGAACGGGACGCATCGGCCACCGTGGCAATGCAACCTCGTTCTATACAGAACGGGACGAACCTATCGCTAAGCCCCTGGTGATGACTCTCATGGAGACTGGTCAGGAAGTCCCGGACTTCCTTGAACCTTATAAGCCCGATGAGACGGACGTGTCAAAGTTCAAGTTTGAGTATGACACCGACGAGGAGGCTGAAGGAGATGGCGGTGACAGTTGGGGCGCTGGTGGCGCCGAAGCAGGTGATGGCGGTGGCTGGGGTGCCGGTAATGGTCATGCAGAGGACAATGGATGGGGAGGCCCTACTAATGACAATGTTGCTGCCGCCGGTGGCAACGATGGATGGGGCGCCCCCGCTGGTGCTGACAATGGTTTCGCCTGGTAATTTGAGAACGTGGGTGCGTCAAGATGTCATCAAGGCATTCTCAAGCTCGGCTGGACTTGCATGGGAAAGCAGTAAGTCAGCACTTCATCTTTCTCAAGGGAGTGGCAGTCCGTTCCTATGGCTTCTAAAGATGAGCCGCGATGCATGCGATTGCATATCTGACTAAGAGTCCCGGTCTTTTTAGATCTTTACGCAGTTCGATAATTAATCAAGGTCACTCTATACGCATTCACGGGCTGTCCACTATGAGTTGATGTCTACTAACCTAGCGCAAAGTGAAATCTCACAAGCTTGTGAACTTCCATTTTCCTACTCCAGTTCATCTCTCCTCCCTCTAAGTAGGTATGCAAACTAGTCTATGCCGTCAACCAGCCTTACTGTACATAGGATTTGGCTGGCTCACGTTTGTAGCGCTGTTGTCCGTATTGGGGTATTGGGAGGCGCAACAAACATACGGCTCGATCTCGCATCGTCTCAAGTTGCGCAAGATGGCGACTTTACTCAACCTAGCACTGCTGTCACGGCAGATTATATCATCTCGCTATCGTCATGTCTTCCATATCTAGTAAATACCCTCTAAGCCTGACGTGGCACTCACCGCAATAGGCGGGCCTGTCTTCAGACTCGATAGGACAACCTCGACGGGGATCATAGCAGGTGGATGATCTGGGCAAATAGTTGGGTATCTAGGTACGTAGCCAACGGAAATGGGGAGGGGAAGAAAGTAATCGCGGCTATCTGGTATGGAGTAGGAGAGACAGGTACGCGGTTGACAAGAAAGATAAGGTATAGATCGTAACTACTTATATAATTAATAGGGCCACTCATATCAAACCATCGCATCCTAAAACGAACCGCTAACCTAGTCGCAGTGTTGGGTCAGACTACGAGAGTAGGTTAAATTTGTTGGTCATGGCTTAGATACTTGTAGGAACGTGTTGCTGTTTTGGTTGTTGCCTGGAGTCCTTGGGTCTTTTTGGAGGGAAGGCGAGGTGAGGCATCGTCGCGACATTACATGTTTCCTCCTATAGCTGTCTTGATATAGGTGTATACCTTATGGTGACATCCACACGTACAGACTCTTCTCTCTCCCACCTTTTTTCTGTCTTAATTTACATGACATATAATTCCGAACGCAAATGTTTTAGCTTATGATCAGATAGAAACCTCACGGCCTCTTAAAGTAATATCATGTGGCGAGGCTTCCCCGAGGAAGTCATACCCCATCCTGACAACTCCCTCGATGCCAAGTTCAAAGAGATTTATGTTCTCCAATTGATGCTTGTAGATGTAGACATTGCCCTTCAGCAGGTCCAAGAGCAGCATCAGCGCCTCTGGTATGGTCGAGCCCTTGTAGTGGAAGCGGCTAAAGGTGACCTCTGGGTGGGAGTCCTCCCGCGCGCGGAATAAATAAGGAGATCTCCGGAACCCGATCTCACGGAGTTTGAAATTACCACTATTGCCGCCACCGCCGCCACTCTCCTCCGGCAACACCACCGCCCCACCGTTCCCGGACGTCAGATTCGGCCTCAGCCCCGGCTTCAGCTTCAGCGCTAGGGCCCGGACGAAACTGACGAAGTTCACGTGCATCAGGCCGAGGGGCATGCCGTGCCACCCGAACCTGACGCCCGCGAGCGTCAGGCTCTCGAGCGTCGACGAGAGCCGGCCGATCAGGTTCAGCAGGTCCTTCGCGTCCACGTACGCGGAGAAGATCTGCAGGTGCATGAGCTGCCCGACGAGGATGGGAAGCGGGGCCTGGGCCGGGTAGCCCGGCGTCGGAATCATATGGTAGGTGCCGTCGGCCCTCCTCAGCGGCGGCGGGCTGGGAAGCGAGGCGTAGAAGTCCCGGGGCACGCACTGGTAGCTCAGCACGAGGAGCCTCAGCCTCGGGACGCGCGCGAGGAACCAGTGCAGGTGGTAGACGTCGGTGCCGGGGGGCCATTGGCCGGGCTGTTGTGCATGATGGAGGTTGGGGTTGGGGTTGTGGCTCTGGTTACGGCACCTGCAGGTCCCGTTCATGTCCAGATGCAACGAACAGATCTCGGCTAGGGCGGACGCGACGAGCGGTTGCGGGATGGTAGATAAGGTGTCTAGGTTGACGCAGCCGAGGTTCATCCCCATTCGGCGCAGTTTTTTTGGTGTAGTAGTGGCACTACTGCTACTAATCCAACCGGCCGTCCAGTTCAACCTGCTCATAGAACTACTGCTGCTGTTACTGATCTCCCAGTTCAACTTGCTCATGGCTGCGAACACGATCATTATGGCTCCCCGCGGCTCGAACGCCATCTGCGTGATGTCGGCGCCGTGCAGGAGCGGAGTGAATTGTTTCTGCTCCGGCTGGGCACGTCGGAAAGCTTTCACCCTTTTCCAGGGCGTGGGAAAGCCGTAGGTCATGATGATGGTTTCGAGGTCGAGTCTTGATAACGCATCGGAGAGTAACTCGACGCATACCTCGCGGGTCGATATCCGAATAAATGGTGCTCTCTTTTCTCCCCCCACCTCTCGGGCGAGTATCTGCGCGATGCCCGCCCTCACTTCCGGACTATTCTCCTTGGGTAGAGCACATATGCCGACCGTCACGCGCTTGATGCACTCCCTGATCCGCGACTGGGCCATCTCGACCAGCATGCAGAAGTCAGCCACCGTGCAGTTGACCTGCACCTCGTAGAAGTAATCGCCCGTAAAAGAGCTGAATGTGACGGCGTCGAGACGCTGACATGTCGCCCGTAGCGACATGCAATCTTCCCTGTCTAAGAAGGACCAGATGTCGAGAATGATCTAATGAGGACAAAATAGTATTAGTATTCTGTCTACCTCGAAGAGATGGATATTAGGAAAAGAAGGGGAAAAAAGGGAAGAAGAATTATCTTACCTCTGCGGGCATCCCGAGTAGGTGAGGTCCCGCCATTACTTGTTATTGCTTGCTTCTTGCCGGCTTTAGACACATAGATTGGTAGGTAGAATAAGAGTAGGTCCCATGAGAGAAGATTGTTAAGGTACAGGCGAGTGAGACGGACCGCGCAATATGAAGATGCTTCTGATGATGACAGACAGACAGACAGCCGCCTGTGGTCAGAGTCACTTTTTCAACATCTTCCCACATTGTGTCCGCCGTCAATGTGCATGTGCCCCCATCCTTTTGAACAAACAAACAACGGAGCATTCTTAGTTGAAGGTCCATTCATACGTGGTACTTATGCCTATCTAGCTTTTTAACTTACCTACTTACTTACTTGGAGTCAATACAATGACTGTAGAAGCCACTGGCATGGGTACAATACCTTCATTTACCATTGATCTACGGTGAGTGAGTCTGTGGGTGTTAGGGCACTCAGTGAACGTCCATAGTGAACAAACAAATCAATTCATTGTAGTGATCAAGATGTGCCAAATACGGAATAACAGTTCTAAGGTACCCTACTCTCTCCAGCTTGAGAGCTGGGCTGATACAAGTACGACAATGGTTAGGTAATAAGCCGGACTAAACAGAACATCTTGCTAAGCTGGAGCGCCGCATTATTCATACATATAAGGGAGTGATACAAAAATCAGGGACAGACACACAAAGTTGATTGAAGAGTCTTGTGTAGCAGACTCGAGTTCGAGTTTTTGAGGGCAGTATTCAGGAGGAGTGAATTCTTGACGGGCTTCATATAACTTGACGGGTCTGTCAAACATCCCCCTAGCAAGCTGCGAGCTACAGTCAGTGACTCCACGATTTAGATGTTCTAAGCCCCGGACGTCGCTTCCTTGACTTCTTTCCGAACCTGCCAAGGCGGAGACGAAAGTGACATCTACTAAGGACTTATCACAATATAATAAATATGTAAGTTTGTCAAGTAATAAGAATAATATATATATATATATCTACATCAGTCCCTCCCTAACAGAAGGAAACGGAAGTTGCAAATCTGTGAAACACGGCAAAGGAACAGAAAAGAACACATATATCAAATAAATGAACGTAACTTGTGTGTACGACGTAGTCATATATAAGTAAATATCATCACCTTCTATAGGTACATAGCCTTACCTAGCCAACCAACAAGGCAGTCGGTCCAAGGAACGGCATGTATGCAGTATCAACAACGGGTAAACAAGACAGAAAGATGTAGGTAGGTAGTTTACCTGCTCTAAATGTATACTTACGTAGGTAGCACAGATGCATAGGAGAGAGGTAGTGCATGACACGTGATTGCGCTCATCTGTATGTACATGTGTCCGTATACTTAGACATCCCTTGCTTTGTTGTTGTGGAACAAAGTTGAGATGTCAGCCAACAACCAACTAGCCGACCATCAAGGAGCAAGCATGTTATGCTGTACAGTAGCTGAACAACAACTCCTAACGTAACGCAACGCCTAACTAGGTGTGGGTGTGAGGGATACCTACCTACGTACAGATGTAATCATGATTGAAATGAAATGACTCACCCCGATAGTCAATAACAAAAACAAACGATAACAATAAGGCGGCCGTTTGCATCAAATCCTTTCCCCCAAATCTCATCCAGAGAAATGAATAATCACAAGAAGTTCATCCATCCAAGAGAATCGAGGCGGTAAGCAAGGCTAGCGAGTTAGGATGAATAGGCATACCATAAGAACACGTAACTATGTAACACCTGACACAGCGCCCTAGATCCCAAGGGCAGAGAAGGAGGAAAAACCCACTGTGGCAATGACAAAAAAAAAAAAAAACATTCTACAGGAAAACCATCATGTGGCCCCCATGTGGTTTTTTAGGTAGTCCCATATGACAAGCAAAATAAGTACTGGCGCCGTATTATTTTGGGTAAACAAAAAAGGCATTTCAAAACGAGCTGGACGAAGTCTACGGTAGCCCCTCTGTTCTGGATCCGCCGATTCCGGTCAGCCAAGCAGCACTGGAAACGCGGACCGAGAGGAACAGGGAAGGGGGGGGGGGGGGGGGGGGGGGGGGGGGATGGGAATCCGTTCTTATCGCGAGTGTTGTAATCATCGTGAACAATACTGGCGAATTCCCCTAGCGAAATCGGTCAGGATTCACACCGGAGACTTACATATATACCTACATACTTACATACCTCCCTCCTTCAGTGTGTGTGTGGCATCTCGCATAGAGGAACCTAGTGATTGCCTAGCCCGCCTTCTGGAAGGACAGTAATGGGGATGATGGCATGCTGTGGAGTTTCGTCTTGAGTCTATTCATAGTAAGTAGTAAGAAGGTCACGATGTGCTGGGAGAGAAGAAGCTCTCGCTCATCCTTGACACTGGAGGGTTGTCAGAGATCCAATTAGATCGTTATGGGGGTCTAGTGACCAGGGTGGGCGGTTTCCGTTCCTTGAACGTGATTGGACGCTAGCGGGGTTTCAACATTTCATACCAAATCCCAAATGACTCACCCGCCGGCCCACAGGAATCATAGGATGTGAGGCGATGCGATACGATACAATGCGATGCGTGGCATTATTGTGTGCCTGTTTTCAGGTCAGCAAATCCCATAAGCAGTAAATTCGCATGTGACCGAGTAGTTGATCTTGTAGCACGTTATCAGCCAACTTGAACACTCCGGTATCTGGATAATCATCTCAAATACCCACATAGAGGTCTCCGTAGAAAGAGAGTCAACAGTGCAGCAATTAGACGCGCCTCGCAAAGGGGACCGATCGTCCAGCTCAAAGCGGATGTCAGATTTGGGAACTATGTGCTATGTTCTGGTTCTGAATTTGATTCTGAATCTTGCTCAAGAGTCATGTCAAGCTTTTAGTTGTCTGCTAGTTGCTTTTCAATACGCAGAAACTTTTGTAGATAGACTAGGATCCTCACCACACCCACTTGCGCGCGCGCGGTCCCGTGCTTGTCGCAGCTACCGATCCCGGATTTCTCGAAATCATGGCAGCGTTTTTCGACGGCTGCCGATATCGATCCGTGCTCGACCGGTATGTAGGACTGCTGCTGCCAGTGTCTATTGCAGGCAAGCATAGGTCGGTCAACCGACAGGGGTAAAAGCAGAAAACTCCGTATTGATGCAAATTTGGCCATTAAGCCTTGCAGCCCGTCGGTGCTGCTCGAGTTACTTGCCTGTAGTTCCCCCAACTTCCTGCCACGCAAAATAATTACCCCTAAACACCGTACAAGGCCAAGCATGCCATACCATAGCGAATCGTACACAAACAACTAACCTCCTTTGTCAACCACTCCGCATAATGCCATAGTCCAGAAAATGCTTGCAAGTAGGGTCACACGCTTTTCGACTTATCCCCGAGTGGCCGCCCAGGTTGTCTATAAACTAAGTGAGCTTCCAGGTGTGTTTGTTATCGAGAGTCCGACACCCATGCAGTTTCCCCCCCAGACAAAGAAAATAGTTGGATATTGTCACAAGGAATCGTGATGTGAAGTTTTCGAAGCGCTTACGGCTTTGAATATGTTTAATTCAAGATACCTTCCCACATTCCCGGTCCGCCGGGTCCTCCGGCTGCAGGATGGATCGCGGGGATAACGTAGTTGATGGCCTCAGTCGAGCAGCATAGCCGCTTCCTGCATCCGTCGTGGGAGGTATAAACGGGCGTCTGACGAGCATTCGCATCCGCCGATCGTTTGTTTTCAGCTTCCTCCTGCCATTCGCGATCGTCATAGTAAACATCGCTCAGTAATACGCGTACGTTTTCTTGCAGGGTATTATCTGATATCCGCCGGCTGCGTTTCAGCCCAAGCCGCGTCGTTGACCGTACCTGCCCATCCAAGCCGTGATAGTTGTGGAGTTCTTGCAGGGCGCGTGCCGCATCCGCTGCGTCCTCCATATCACAGTCCCGCCGTGTCATTGGCGTTTCTAGTGTCATCTGGCATAAATCCTTACCCACCGTGCCAGTGTAGGATTCAGGCGAAGACGAGATAAAATTTTCTTCATAATCTTCGGGAACCGAAGCGATGGCTGGTTTCATACTATACCTCTCACCGTACAGCATCGCGTTCCGGCATCGCGCCTGAACGTCAAGTTTGACAGACGGCGCGCTAACCAGTGACGATGCTGATGAGATCGAGGATGAGCGTGATGAGCGTGATGAATCCGAGATCATCGATTCCGGTGAAGATGCTGTTGAGATAGAATTGGCGAGAGATGGACGGCGCGTTAACATGTAACTTCGAGGTGATGTGTTGATGGCGCCGGGCCACCTGTCAAGACTTTGAGATGCTGACACCTGAGCGGCCTGGGCCATAGCAAAGCTCATTGAGCATTTTCCACCAAGTAGCGTTGTTGCAGTGGCTACGGCAGGAGTACAAAACCCCGTCAGCTGCGGCGTCAAACGCGGCGTGGGGAGGAGGCCAAGAGCAGGGGCCAGTCGCCCAGGGGTATGTACAGCGGCCAGAACTGGCTCCATCACTGTTGGCGTAGCCATGTTTGCAGGCGTTGGAGTTGCATCCGCAGTCTCGATCGATACTGTAGATGCCGCTCGCGAGATAGGCGACGGAGATGCAATGGGCGTTGACGACTTGGAGAAAGAGGCCAACACCCTTCGTTGGGAGGGACTGATGGGGATCAGCTCCTCAATGTTGTCAAGGTCGGGATTGAGCTCGAGAACAAGATTCTTCCAATCCTGGCACTGTTTTTCAAATACTTCAAGGCACGCCGGAGAACCAGGCGTGGGAGGTTGAGAAGGCCTGTGTTTTAATACGACTTCAGTCCAGCGCTTGAACACCGAATCGGTGATGTGAAGCTTCCAATTCACTGCACTCAAAAATACCATTTCGTTTTGGTTAATCTCTTGAGTTGCAAGCCCAGAGATCTTGCTCCATGCGCGGGCAGAGTAGTTACGATCCTGCAGATACTTGGATGCCAGAATCAGTGCAGCTAGGAACATTCTTCGCCCGCACTGAAGCGCCCGGATGGCGTGAAGGTCGTCAGGCTGTTCCATAGTAAAGTCGTGGTTGGGCACGTGTGGCTTGATGAGAATCAAATAATACAGTGCCACCTGTAGAGTAGAGTAACTGGTGCGGGAGCGCCGTAACGTCTCCTGAATAAAGGTTCGCAGCGGCAGGACGGCTTTATGACCCAATTCTTGTCGATGGAAGACCGAGGCCAAAGGCCATATGGCTTCGACGATTTGTGTTGACGAATCTAGAGGTGTTGAGCGTTTGAAAGGGGGAAAGTGGGAACTGATCATTTAGAGCTTACCGACGAGATTATCGACGAAGCTAACCTTGCGCTCGCTTTGGCGGGCAAGGCTTGGAGGGCCATTCCTGGTTATTGCACTATTACTTGTTCGGCGTGGGTTTTGCCGTAGTGATCGTGCAACTGGGACTTGGGAAGAGCGCCCAACCCAAGACCGGCTGCACGTTGATTCGGCCTGGCAGACGCCAGTTTGTTGTGAACATAGATATGAATCGCATTGTTCCGAGTCGGAAGTGGTCGAGACGGATGCATTATCGGAAATTTGAGAAGATGGTTCTGACCATACAGAGCCAGAGGAGGAGGAAGCGGAGGAGGAGCTGTATAAGCCATCTTCAAAGGATCTGGCGAGATTCAGCGAATCATGTTCGCTGTACATCATTTTGAGGGTCGGTGGAGAAGGGGAGGTCGAACAGTAAACCTCCAGTCGCCCGTCGAGCAGAGTCAACCAATTAGATCGTTAAACCGTGAGGGAAATTGCGAGTTTCTATCGTCAAAGTAGCGTCCTCACAACAGTGGCATGGGGTGCACCGTTATTGAGCTTCAAAGATTCGAAAGAAATTGGACCTCTAGATGCACGAGTCTTGCACCGAGGTTTCACGAACGATCAGACCGGAGGACAGAGCAAGACGGACGACTGGAGTAAATTGTACGGATAGCGCAAGCATTGTGGTGTATGTTTCAGCCGAGGAAACAAGGACGGATGTGACGGTGGGTGCACCAGTTAGACGTTCATGGAGCCAGCTGCTGTGCTACCCAGGTGTCACGAGAAGATTGATAAGTTGAGACGATGATCGTGTCTGGTAGTGGTACTGGCTGAAATGGTTGCGATCGAGCGCCTGCGAATAGGAAGGCGAGCGCGTCGTTGAGTGTGGTGATTATCGTAGTTAATCGTAGTTAACGAGGTTATTGTAGTTATCGGTAGTTGATAGGGTTGCGGTGGCTTGAATCGGCTGTCAACGACTTAAGCTTATTATGCAAGGTACGCTCTGCAACCACCTTCTATCGACAAGGTGGATATGCAGGTGAATCGGGGGGTAGACGCCTGTTTTAAAACGCGGGACTCGAGGCGGACGGGGAAGGTGAGCAACAGGTAACCAACGTCTAAAAGGAGACTACGGTATGACTTGAAGCAGCCTTGAGGGTAGGATGAGTCGCGCTGATGGCAAAGGGGACAACCGAAGACGGAAGGGTGGCCAGTTTGATTGACAGATAGGCGGTGGTACCTAATAGCAGGCCTTGCACGCTGGGGGCGCCTGACGGATGACTCTTATCTCCTGAGTGAGTGGCGAAGGCTGCCAGAGCGCTACCAAAGGTCGGGTCTTGGTAGAGGCGGCAATGACGGTACGTAGTGGTGGTACAGGGAGGTGGTCCTAGCGTCTGGCTGCTGAAGCCTGAGATTAAGACGGCACTAGACAGGGTCCTCGAAGGCTGTTGTGCTATGAATGGTGTGGGTAGGTGATCGCGTCCAAGTGGCTAGGTGGCTAATTGTGAGAGAGAGGGGCCTAGACTGGGGCTGGGTACCAACGGACAAAGATATGACTCCTAGTGGCACAACGAAGCAGACCAAAAAAAGACTGATCAGAGCCCGTGACGCCGAAAAGTTGAGGAAGCCTAGAAACGAATCGATGGTGATATTTGATCCTTCCGTTCCAACGCCGGTGGCAACTGAGTAAGGCAAATAATAATAATAAAGAATTGAGAGGAGATGTGAATCATCCGGAGATGGAGGAAATAAAAGAACTTGAAGAAAGAGTTGGACGAGGTAGACTAGCACATGGAATGTAAGAAATACTAATACGATTCTCGGTGTCTTTTTACTTATTCGTTTTTCTGTGTCTGTTTCTGATTTTCTTTTTTGCTTCTTTTCACTGGACAGTTTTTAGAGGATGCTGTCAGTTTAGACAACAGTTTTGTCTAAACTTATGTGGTCATTAAGGAGGAAAAGGGGGGTGTCGTGATTTGTCCCTTTTAGCTTGAGGCTTGGTGAGATATCGTCGAGTTGTTTTGTTTCGAGGCGGTATGTTATGATACCTTTTGCTAAATCTTTGTACGGACGCAAGAGTACAAGTGAATGCCACTGCGAACAGGTACAATAGACAAAGCTGACCGGTTAAGAAATGTAGGGTGTACAAACAAATAGAAGAAGTAAACAAAACAAGAGTCGAAAGAAAGTGATCTGACGTGGATGGGCACAGATTGCACTCGAGCAGACTTTCAAGAAAGTCGCCTCTTTTCTCCGTTCTGTCTAGATGGTATAATCGAACATTGCGACAGCTTGTTCGATGAAGGAAAGGAGAAACAGGGGCACACGGCCGCTGCTCGGGGTACAGACGAGTTTTGAATACTTGAGACTACCGACTGCACTACACGTACGGACCTAGTCTAAAGAGAGACGGTCAGGAGAAGGTGGATTGATTTGCATGGGAATTGGGTGTGTGCCTGTCTACCCGTAATCCATCTCCTCCATCTTGCGTGAGAGCCCATGCCTGCCCATGTGTGCGCTGTATGTGTCCAGCCAGGTCTTCCATCCAGATGCAGAGTGTCTCCATTGTGTACTGCCGTACTTCAGACAAGTACCATCTCACCCTGTAGCGTACTATGTATTGGACCAGTAAACGCTAGCCCATATTTCCCAAGAACTGCTCCTCCACCTGCCCGGCCCAAGAAGAGAAGGCGAAGGTGTGTCCGGGGTGTCCCGAGAACGCGAAGCGTGTCTCGAGAATGTTCTATAGTCGTCATTGGCTAGAGAAAGACTCATCGCACGATAGAGAGGTGGTTCTATATACCAAGACGGCGTAGTTTCATCATCTTTGTGCCTTCACAAAGAGCTGAGCATTTTATCACGTCTCACCGTATTGGTCAGCGCGCCCCCACATCCATGAAGGTGTGGGTAGTAGCGGATGGGGCACTCATCATATTTTCGGCCTAGCGCGTTCGTATGCAGTTTAGTGCGTCTGCAAGATTGCAGCACAATGGACAACAGCCCCCAGCCAGCATCCCAGCGGATCCAGCCACTGTGATCCAAGAAATGAATAATTTGATTGATGAGGGCCGAAAGTCAAGGTTTGATTTTGTCAAGGTGCTGTCAAGGTGAGCGACGGAAGAGTGGGCAGAAATGAGGAGTCATCGGTGCATCATCACGTACTCGCTTCACGACTACATGCTCGTTTTCCTCGTCGACATCAATCGCATGTGCTTTCCCCGACCAGCAACCTTGGAACGCAACCAGTGCATCGTTAATGCTAGACACAGATTTACTATCTCGTGAATAGTGGTGTTTGGGGAACTTTCAAGAAATTCTTGAGTTTCTATATACCGTCCTTCAAAAGTCGTAGGTATGTACTTAGAGGCGGCCACTAAGCACGTATATAACGGAAATGCCGAATAATTAGGTAGGGTACCTACCGCATATATACTGTCTCTGTCCTGCATACCTACTTGCAATGTAGCTTTCCTTTACGAGAAGAACTATATTACCCAGGTATTCTATAATAGTTTGTCAACCAAAATCTATATAGTACACTGTGGCGACATATTTTAACTGCGAGAGCGCTTTTTTGATGCTATGCTGTGCCTGCTGTGAGGTTTGTAACGTATATGCTGGTAGGGAAGTTACATACAACTGTACGCCACCGGTACATGATACTATCAGGGAGGCTCGATGCAGTTTTCATCGCGATCCGCGTTTCGAGATGGGGGTATTGAAACCTCAAAGCAGGGACTTTGTGTGTAGTCACGTTTTGCGCTTTACTGCCTATCCACTTGCAGAGTATGATCGCATCGATCCTATATTTGGCCTCTGACTTTGACTTCGCCTTATTCTCTACCTCGCATGGGAGGGGGGAATGCCTATTCTGTACAGTGGTGGCATATCATGGTGGCGGTACCTGTCTTTGGTCTCCCGGTCATCCATATTCCCGTGTTGCCTATTCGCCGGGGTAGAACATAACCCTGCCTTCACGCGTGTCATCTTTGAAGGCTTTAGTACGAGGCAAGAATCACATTCACGCCTCGACTAGATGATTACTTCACAAGTGTAGCAGGCTACCTATATGATACACGGCTGTCGAGCGAGTGCCTGTTTGCTAGACGGGGCTTTCAAAGGCTGATGTTGTTCTCTCTTACATGGATGCAAGCTGCAGGTCTCAAAGTGCTGTCGGCGCCGCCCTCTCCGCCCTCTCCGCCCTCTCCCCACCATGCAGCGAGGTGTATGAAGGCCAAGGCACGGAATCTCGTAGTCAATACTAAGAAAAAAAGAAGAGTGCAGTGAATCTTGCTCTTCCCCTTCATCCAACGAGGTCACTAGGTAGTGTAACCCACTAGCCCGGCTACAAAGTCTATTTACCGATCCGGACAACGTGATGTTCCCTGTTCCATTATCGCCATGCCGTTATTATCGTAAGGCATATACGATCGACTATCAGCAATGCAGAAACACCCGAACCAGAAAAACAAAAGCCACATCAGGCGAACAGGCGATGTCGGACAAGGCCCAAGTGGCCCGGATTGAGGGCCCGCAACTGTAAGTAATAGACAACTACGGCGTGTTCACCATTCAACTCAGTCTATCTGCATGCCGTTTAGCCTCTCTCTCACGCAGTCCTCACAATAGCCAATCAAGTTTCGCGGTTGCGCTCTTCGATGGTTGCAGCCCGAACCACGATGACTCAACTTTCCAACTCAGCTGCTGGGCCATTATTATGACCATCTACAGCAGCGCTCATGCCATCCAACCATGTCATGGGCTCATCGCCACTTCACTCGCAGTGAGAGTAGTTCATCAAAGTCCATGTTCGCCAGTGCGAAATCGGAGTGATGTTTGCCTGACACTTGCTCGCGCTTTTATTTGACTTTTGGCAGCCGTAATAATACACTATAGTCCTATAGCTAAGGTCATCGGACTCCTGATAAGATCATCATTGCTTACGAAGACCACCAAGTATCGTCACAAGGCCTGGATTCCTAGTGGCATCCGTTTTGGATTTTGTCGCCTGTCGCCCCTCGCCCAAGGTATACGCCTGTATCCGGTAGACAGATAAGCGCTTTGGGGCGTTTTAGTCGCACATGGATATGACATCTGAGGGCCAGCTGAATGCCTCATTAGAGGTCATTAGAGGAGAAAAAGCACGCTCTTGTGTACGAGCACCGTACAACAGTGCTCTGGTCCCCGACCGCTAGGCAACTGACGATGCCACGCTTCCTCGAAGCCCAAGCCCGCATTTTCCCGGCCATCCGATATGGGGTGACCCAGCACTTACTAAGGAGAGCAGGTACTCACTCAGCTTGCTACCTACCTACTGCATTTTCTGCTACACTACCCACCCAATGTTCTGTAGCAACCCGGGCAAACAAAGGCTTCGATAACACGAAGATCTACAGTACAAACCCAGAACATTCTTCCCCAACCTCGAAACAGAAAGAAAGCTCGCTCTTACCATCTACTCGGGTAGAGTGTATGGTCAAGCGGCGTCTTTGCCTCTGTTGGCTGACAGACATACATTTGTGGTTGAACACACAATTCGTCTTCCCGACCTGTGAAGATATCGAGCATGAGATCGAGTCATCCAGGCTGAAGAGATGCTATTGATTTGCTACGGTACAAATAGATGGCACCGTAAGTATGTACGACTACAGTAGCGAGCACAGTGGCGTAGATTTTATACCGCCAAGACGACGCTTGAACGCTTACTTGGTGCTTTTACCCCTCACGGCCAATGCTAGGTAGGACCTTAAATAATTTGACCGTCAAACTAGCATGAGTAATAAGCATCCACACTTTACACTTGATATCATCTTACGAAGGTAGCAGCATCCGGCTATCAATTCATCGACAGATACTTGATATTTGCCTTCGACATTTGTCACATGCGTGTGCGTATGCCGTGCCGAGTATGCTGTATGTGATCTAGATAATAAAACATTGTTAAACCGTCAACGAATAAGCCTTGAGACTATTTCGCGCTACCGACATTATAAGCCGATACTCAAATGTACGTGGCGACTCCGAGACATTGACCCTCAACTCAGCCAATTAGAGTTGTTCGGTGTGTTGGTGAAGTACCATTTCAGGGATGAGAATCCAGACAACCTTCCTATCTAACCTCCATGATTGATCCTACAATGTGTGTATACCTACAGCTGTATTGCCGACCTATTACCTTCAGAAAAATTATATTCAGGCACTCGAACAATTACTCCCCAAGTACACTTGGGGTGTTTCGGACCGTCAATACTCTGCCGGTCTGCAACTTGCCACCATCTAACATCCATGGATCCGTTGCGTCTTAGCATATAACTTCTCTCCGACTTTACCTGTATAGGCAACCTACTTATTAACGCAGTTCATCACCGCGCAATTTGGTAGCCAAAAGAAAAGAGAGAAAGAAAAAAATCGAGATTAGAGGAGGCTAACGAAAAGCCCGTTATTTAGTCACAACCCGAGCGCTTCTTTCCGGCTATACCGTAAAGTTGCGTAGCTGACAAATTGAGACTGAGCCACTACGAGATTAGAGTATCGTTCTTTTGCGGGGTGGACGACAAGCACAGCCATCGGCAAGGCCCCTGAAACTGCGCTTCGCAGAACTGTGCCACCCACGCATACATCACGGATCCATGAGCTTTCGTGAATATCTTGGGTCCGAAGGCCGCCCAGTAGGTAAACACCGGGTCGCGTCTTTACCGGGCATCAGGAGAAGAGATGTTCATCATCACCAGTTTCGTAAACTACCATTACCGACCGCGTCACATTTCGCCCTTCACAGGAGAGAAACCGCAATCCCTGTTGAGGTCCGCTCCCCCTCCTCTGCTATGATAAACTTTGATTATCGGCCGACGTAGAACCTTTCTTCTTACGAACCAAAGCAAGTTTAATGCCCAAGGTTGGCATCCTCGGATAGGCAACATTTCCATAATTACGTTGGTTGAGACATGTGGCTTAGGTTGCTGCTGCAGAGTGACTAATAAACAGCAACGCCGCCGAATCCAAAGCCTTATTTGTTTTTTGTTTTTGTTTTTTTTGGCCGCACGGCAGCCGTCTGTATCTAAATAATTAAATCCGATCTACGCCTAACGCCCAGTCGTGTCTTCGTAACTATATTCTGTAGTCATATGCGAACCGTGACTGGAATTTTCTGCGTTCTACGTCTATTTGCGGCTGGAATATGTTAGAATCACAAGTCCCCCCCCCCCAAGACGAGTCTGATCTTTCAACTCTGCATAATGCATTTCGTGTCGACCTTAGGTTAACTAAATAGATTTGTAAGTTCTCGGAAAAATTACACGCATGTAAACGGTCGTGAATGAAAGCACAAACATATATACATACATACGGTAAGTACGTAGTGAGAGTGGGCGATGGTGAGACATACACTTACCTACTGTACATCATTTTCTCCATGTTCGCATTCTCGTTGGTTCTCCGACTCCCGGCCTCCTCAATGAATTATATCATGATCTGCCTTGTGACAAGACGAGAATACGCACTCGGCCTTGACCGAGCCTGTGGCGGGGGCTCCAGACCAAACCACAACCTAGCAATGTTGTACAGGCATCCTTCTGGAATCATTCTAGAGCAAAACAATTGCTTCCAACAAATGCATACTTTCTGGCCTAAGTCTTGACGTAGGATGGGCATGGACTCACGGCCTGGGACTGCCTAGGCCAAGGCACCTGTTTTCGTGTAGATATCCGTCAATCACCTCATGTTACCCTAAGGACACACACACATACAATGCACGGTCACCGCATCAACGAGCACCACAATATCCTCATCATGATTGGGCGAGATGCACCTCGCTTACGGGTGTGATCCTTCTATGTACAGCAACGACATGCAAGACATCTTTTGACTAACGACTGACTGCATACTCATTTGAACTCCAACAGTATATGTAGTGCAGCTCTTGTAGTTAAACTCAACCTACAAATACAACTCCTACTATTAGTGGATATGAAGCCTCCGTTTCATCATCCATCTACCGCCTACAGACTACGTTAAATAGAAGGAGATTCAGCAGGGAGCACATATCAGCCTGATTCGGCCTATCAATAATGAGATTCCGACGCGCCGCATTTTCGCAGGTGTAAATCTGACTGTGTTTGCAGTTCTATGTGCATCGATACCTTGTGCTCCTTACACCGTCATCCCCGAGGTCCTTGCTCTTCAACTCAAATGCCTGGCTACCATGTACTAGTAAGTGTTAGAATCGACGTATATGCCTATGTCGATATGCGTGTGATTAACTTTGTGTACGCAACTTTGTGTACGCCTTGAAAATGGTGTAGGTAGGTAGTATGTGATAACTTCTACGTACAGTATAAAAGTCTCACATTCATGGGATCGCACAGTAAGCTTGTGTCGGGCTGTATCAATCCATGGCGCTCCCCTACCGGTATTCTGGTCCCCCTTTATCAATTTTTGGCCCCCCCCTTTCCCCCACGAGACCTCTTGATACATTATTACCAGAACCTACAAAACAAATAACTGACAGACGGCCTGGTAGGTCGCGACCGCGGCCAAGGTCACATCCGCAATAGATCATTGAACATACATCAAATTTACAGTATCTGCTGGTGTAGGAATGTCCAGTAGGAGTTACATAGGTATGTTCGACTGATCTGATGGATCACGGGCAGATGACGGGCTAGGCAGCAGTCATCAGCACTCACTCACAAACTTTTTTCTCCAACCAAGAACCAATCAAACGCCATACATGAAAAGCATGGGGGTTTCATTCAACAAACCGAAGAAAAAAAGCTCATATGGATCGGATGTAGGATTTGCTTGTTGCTGTTCATCCAACGGACTGACTGATGAAACGAACACAACATTTACCTATTGTGGACCGACTGGCTGTTTAGCTGTTAAGTAATGCTAGTACTGGACGCGTCTTGGGTCGCTTGACCCGGGCTACATGTAGGCTACAGGCTGCAGCTGAAGTTATCTCGCACACATAACATTGTCGGTAGCTTTTTCTTTCCATTCTGGAAAAAGCCTCCTGCCGACAAACTAAGGTAGTATGTTTCATCCAATACTTAATGTGCCATTTTATGAGGCTACAGTTATTACACGTGTGTGTACATGTGTTGTTTCTGCAAGCCTCCGTCCCGCCCCGCGAGCCTGTAGCTTTATTAAGATCAGGCTTGGAGGGGAGAAAGGGGAGACGGAGAGCCTTGAGAGGTAGCCTTGTTCCTTTGTTACATCGAGAGGGAGAATGTGCATTATGGAACTACATAGCTCTGTAATGAGTATGATGGTGTGTATAATCTACTTACTGTCACCCATGTCGCTACTAAACGTCCGGGCAAAACTTCGGAGTCATCATCGTCATCCTTATCAGCGACAGCAATGGCAGCCTAGCTCCACCACCCTGCCTGCCTACCTAAAGCGAAGAACCTAAACTAATCCCCAGGGGGGGACGGTAATATGGGAAAAAAAGAAAACTTCTAAAAATTTACAAAAACTTAATACATTTCTACATGAAGAGCCGAGTCATGAGCTGAATGACTGACCTGCCCGGGCGTTTCGCCTGCCTCCTTTCAGCGTTAGTTGATGTGGTAACCATGCCTATCAGTCCCAAAGCTAGAACTCACGAAGTCTATTTTATCTACAACTGCTCGTCACCAGCAGATAAGCAGGCACATGGGCAAGCGAGAAATAGGTACCTATCGCAAATTCCAATCCCCTCCCTCCCTCCGAGCGCCCACGTGGAATTAAATAAATGAAGGAGCGAATCCTTCAACCAATACATGAAGCGTGTAGGTGTACCAACTTACCTAGGTATATTGACTTAGGTGAGGAAGCTCAGATACAAATGCTACTAGGCTAGGACGTCGGGCAGAGGACATGATTGTTGTTGATATAGGAAGTACCTACGGTAGTATTTAGACCCTGGCTGGACAACACTATGATATAGCTGCTTTGTTTCCGCCATGTAATCCACATCGTTGCTGGGCGCACGACATTGTATAGGTAGAATCATGCAGATAGAACAAGATACAAGGCTGGACGCCCTGACAACAAATCCCTATATTAAATCACTTAGACAACGGGAAAGCGGAGGTGGCTGGCTATGGGCAACTCCAACTCTAGTTCCACCTACCTACAACCCTACCGAATGCGCGTATCTCAAACCATGACATCTACCTACCTAGATCAGAACGTTCTCGAATTCGCACCCCCTTCTCCCCTAACCCAGATACATACATCAAGTACTACTACACCGTTAATAAACCAGACCAATTCCTTTTCCCACGTGCTATGCCGTACATATATGTGTATGTGGGCCAAAGATTTTCGCGGCCGATGATAAGGGTAGGTAGTCGCAAAATTTAATAATGACGCTCTAGAACGAGCAGGCTTGGTTTGGTATCTTGCCTGCCTATCTGCCTGCTGCGAGATCATATGACTGGTTCAACGACATCCCTAGTCGCACAGGAGCTAGGGATGACTGGCTACCTACCTAGGTAGTCAGTCACCTGACCAAAAAAAAAAAAAAATCAGTCTCTTTCGCATGATACCAATTTTTTTCCCCGATGTACTTGTAACTAGAAGGAAGTCTAGGTACGATGACTAACGTTTCAAATAATTGTGATGACCTGAAGTTTTTTTTTGTTTTTTGTGACGGCTTTGCTTACCCGGTTTTGCTGCGTCGCCTTGTGCTGCCTGTTACGGTTTCCGTTGTATGTATCTAATCTATCTTGAATTCTAACCAAGTCAGTCGTTGAGCTATCTGATACATGACTCTCTGATGCATTTTTGTCTGTCATCTTGTCCACTCACTCACTCACTTCGTCACATGTTCACCCGGCGTATTGCTCATTCGGTATACAGCGCATTCATCAATACCTGGGTTAGGTACTCACGAATCCTGCGGCCTTTCTCACCTACTAATCCAGCCGAGCAAGTAAGGGCGCAGTGCCGCTGCGCGCGGAGACGAGAGGAAACAGGAATGGATAGAGTGAGTAGGTGGGTAGGTACATAGGATTGGCTGGCGGGCTGATGGAATGACTGTTCGGTGTGAGACTTTCTTATGACACGGCCAATTCAGTCTTGGTAGTTACATAAGTGTTGTAAGAAGAAGAGGAGTAGGAGAAGGAAGCACTATCGACCGGGCCGCAGTGAGTAAGTAGGTATGCACCTAACCTTAAGTGTTACTATATCATCGTACAACCTGGGTACAGACAGCTTCGCGAAATGATACATGTCTCCTAAGCGATAAGTCACGTTCATCATGTGTAGTACTACTACTTGCTACTTATTTACAAGCAAAATAAAGTGAGACGAGAGATTTTTTTCAACTTCGTTAGGCACATTGTTCTTGAAGAAAACCCATTAACTCTATATTCATGATCATATTTTGGCCTATTCCTCGCACGGCTTGCACGGAAACGCAAAAGAATGGCATGGAATCGCTACTTCTTCAAGTATTTTTACAGAGTTTGTTAGACTGACTAGATACTCGCTAAGGTTGATTAATTTGTAATATGTGCCAGTGTCTTGACTGGAGGAGCTCGGGAGGGGGGTTCATGATACTTTTAACGGTGAGTGGTGATGGTACCAAGGAGTAAGAGCAGCGTCAGGTATCGCTTTACGACTGACCAGTATTATCACTCCTTGAGGCACCTAGGCCGCTACTGGCTGCTGGACTTGTGAATACCCCGAGAGTACTTTTGGGGTTTGTCCTGAGAGTAGATTGTGAGACAGCAAGACTTCGGCCGTGACTCATACGGCAAAGACGTCGTAGTGTATGCATATCTACTTACCCCAAGTTCTTAACAAAAAAAATTGATTGCACGCGTACGTAGCACACTATCTCAGCAATAAATGGGTAACGAGTCTTGCTAATAGGTGTCAACCCCGGCATCTTGTTTCTTTACGTATGGATAAAGCATCAGTAAGCAGCCCCTGAGTTTGGCAACTTAGTTGTACTGCTGGATCGGGATATGAGTTATCGTTCACAAACCCTATCACTGCATACTCGACGCAGAGGAGGGTACAGGGATCAAGTCAAGATCTACTCCTAGTATAGAGATATTTTTCATCGTAAAGCAAAGCAACCTAGAAGTGACCTAGGACACAATGTGCTGGGGCTACTACACAAAATAACGATATCGATATAACCAAGAGGAAGACATACGATAATGTATATAATTGGAAGGAGAGACAAGCCAAAAAAAAAAAACGTTGAGAGGAGAACTTGTCTCAAGCCTGCTCAGGTGTATAGTGTCTATCTCCTCCTTCTAGAACAAGGCTCAATCTCAAGGGCGTCATGAGGTTCAGGGATGTTCAGGAGCGCGCCGTCCAGAAGCGATGAACATATCACTACTAACAAGGTAGTACGCCGAGAACACAATGTTTACGCTATCACCAACTAGGTTGGCGAGGTCATATTTGTGACAATTCTGGTCATCATTGCTGAAACTAAGACTCGTGTGCTGATAGCCTACGATCATACCCTTAGTACTGAAAGTTCCCGGCAGTCTTTGTATCTAGAACACATGCTATTTCTCTCACCGACAAGGCAAATGTACAAATCATTCTTTCCTGATTCCACCTTATCATGAGTCCTGTCACCCGTCAGTAGGTCAAGTTGCTATGTCAAAATCTTCCAGGCTTGCTTGTGGTTTGACGTTGTGCGAACGAGCGTCCGGGTTTACCCAAGAGGATAGTTACTAGATGGGTTCTGGGCACGATGTTGTTCGTGGCTGCTTAGATATCTCGACAGCATGACCTCATTTGTTGGATATAGTTTCCTATTGCAAACAGGCCGGGATCTCAGCACAGCGTGTAGTTCTGCCACAGACTCGATGAAAAGTCGTACATATATACATATATATTTACGTAAAACACTCAAGCGAAAACGCCTAGGGCTAATAAGTTCGGAGCGAACAGTCTCTTGCTACTTGCCACGGACGAAGTCTTCAGAATGTCTATGAATGAGACATAGAACAGGATATTGTCAGGCTCGTTAAGTGCAGATACGTCGAAAATGGTGAAAGTGGTATTCAGTTCTATTATCAGATAGAATTATACGCTAATCCTCCCGAGATAAACGCTCAAGAGGTGAGAGAATATAACGCTCGTCAGGCAGGAAGTCATTACACACGGCTACTTGGGCAGCCTTCGCATAGTCTACATATTAACCTACCCCTTTATCGCCAGGACGCCAACTCTCAGGTGCCTCTATATACCGGACAGAAAACACCACCTTTATCCAAACACAATTAAAAAGTTAAGAGGGGTATATTTCACCACCAAGACTTCTTCGTGGCTTTCTTGCCGTCCGCCTTCATCATCTGGAGGCGTCGTAGTTTCTCACGGTTACGAGGGTCTAAAAGACCGACGTGACTATCGTCGTGGAACCAGTGATAATCCCGATTCCGGGTAGGGGGCGCATCACCCTGCATCTTGATGCGCTGCAGCTGCCGCAGTTTGGCCATACCGTACTTGCACACCAGAAGCGACATGATTACCGACACACCGGTGACTGCGCCGAAGCCCCAGTTTGTCTCTTCGATAAAGTTCTCTAAGTTGGCGCCGTATAAGCCAGCAATGAAGGTACCCATGGCTAAGCCTAATGTGCCTACGCTGAACTTGAGATCTAGTAACATGAGGGAGTTGCGGTTAGCATCCAGAATAGCGCGGATGCTAGAAGATATAGGTTAGTGATGTTTACATAACAAGAGGACTTAGGTGGAGGCAGTCTCACATTTCCTCGGTGTTACGGATAGACGACACCAGATTCTGCGCTTCCTGGACGATTTCGTCACATAGTTTATGGTACGACTCCAAAAGCATCTCTACTTCAGTGTGATCGTCAAGCTGTCTTTGTATATCGTGGGTTTTTTCGGTAAGATACATGGCGGCAAGATCGTCGTCAGCCTCAAGAAGCTCGTCAATGGCGTCGCGGACAAGCTTGGCTTTCTGTTCAAACGTGCTAACCCGCTTAGAAAGAATGAGGAGGACGCGCAGCTTGTGACGATCGATGTCGTCCTCTAGCTCGCCCAGGATTCGAATTACGGGGTCTCGTACCGCCTCGAAGTCGGCTTCTAGCTCCTGGGTTACAGACTGTAGCACGGCTTCAAGAGCGCGAAACTCGTAGGGCAGGCCGCCATTCGTCGCTGGCGTCTTCTGTTGGAGCTTTCCCTGCAAGTCGTACATGAAAGCGGATTGGGGATATGAAGCCTTCGTGCCGTACACGTCGAAGAGAAGAACCCGATTATGTTTGATGAGAACCTTCAAATGTAGCAAATTGAGTAGAATTGATGTGGGTCGAACAAGAATATGTGGAAGATTTGAGGAGTCGATCTTGCGCAGATCGCGAGGTAGAAGCCCAAACTACATTATGTCAGTTGTGCTGCCGAGACATGCTTAGGACGAGATTCGTGGTATACCCTTGCTATCAGTTCGCTCTTCTTGAATTCGCTATCTACAAGTATAACGTTTCCGTTATCGTCGACTTCGGTACAGCGAAGGCGTGGTTCGGAAGCAGCCTTTGCGCTGAGCTGGCGGTGAGTGTTGAACATGGAATTGTTGTTTCCTTCGCGATCGGCTTCGGGAAGGTCGTCAGGTTCGAGAGGCCGCGCGGGTCGGTTTCTCGTGCCGAAACCTAGAAACCATTGCTGCCATGCTGGCCTGCAGGGTTTCTGTGGGCGGTCTGGAGTGCTATGTTGGTAGCGCGAGGAGATATGTGTGTACGGTGATTGTTTAACCTTGCAGATTCGAGGTTCCCGGGCCGGAACAAGTGACGAGAAGTCTACAACACCTGCACGTAAAACAGCTGGCTGTAGACGTGCGGTACATAGTGCCTTCTGAGAAGGTTTCTCTATATCAATAGACGTGTCGTGATTCGGACTGAAATAGCTGAGGCATTCTGTTTGCCGGCGGAGGAAGCGAAGAAGCCCAGCAGAGGGCACAGGCAAACGAGGGGATGCCATTCTGTCCCGACAAAAAAGGAGGCAGAAAGAAATGAACCAAGAGACTTCTGGCACTCCGTATTTCATGGATTATGAGACTATGTCCATGGTATCTCTAGGAATGGTGGCATCTCCAAGATCATAATCATCGGACCGTCTCACCCAGTCGCGACATGTAGAAAAATGTTGGCGATGCTAGATGGGTCTCACATCACCAATTTGCCTTTGGCAGCTGGACAATCTAAGAGGGTGCCTGACAGTGCCAGGTGCAACAGATTCAGTGGAGCTGGGTGGTGGGGGTTCTATAGCACATCCAGGGAGAAATGGCTGCTTAAGGTTCTAACCAATAATAGCTCCAGCAAACCATTCTATTGGAACATGGTAGACAGCACCTCTCAGCAAGTACCAGTGTACCTCCATATCCAATGATGTAAGCATGTAAGTACAGTTCAATATGTTAATTGTTGTTGTTTTTGATATCTTAAACCTCGTCGCTATACTATTCAATCTACTTTCATAAATGCCCCAGGTGTTTGACAAGAATCATAACGATATATGAGCAGGCGGTCTCAAGAAAGAGTTTTCTACAGCACGATATGTGTCTAGCACAGTTTTCACGAAAGGACTTTCGACACAAACCCCCTATAAGGAAGCATTCAAAATAGGTACCACGCGGAAAAAGAAAGACACAAACCCTGGGTAAATATTGCCCAAATATCTCCAAATGGAGTTGACACCCATCAAGGTGCGTGGTAAACGACGCGCCAAAGGGGATCCTCCTGTTGCCGCCTCATCAAAACGTCATAAAACACCGAAGCAGGAGACGCAGAGACAACTAGCTCGAGCACGGCTCCCGAAAGCGTCTAATATCGAGAAATCGATGCCTCTTGAAATCCTGGAGCGTATCTTTTGGTACAGCGAAAATGTAAATTTTCCAAGAGCCAGCCCTCGCCTTGGATGGTTGCTTTCCGGCCCCTCTACCTTGCGCGGGACCTTCCTCCGCGCCTTTGCGCCATCTTGGCACCTTGGGTCTGCGAGTGCGGCCGGTACAGATTCCATACCTACTGATTCCGAGGGTGATATACGAAGAGAAGGCGATGTAGACCGGCTTAATGGAAATCCAGATTTTCAAGTGCGGTTCCTACCCCCATGAATCCGGCCATCACTAGCTGACACCATCCAGACAGATCTGCTTGCATGTTCGTGGGCAACTATTGATATGATCTTAGACTGTTGGGATATATGGGTTCGGCGGCGCGGTCGAGGCCAGACTCTTGCATACAGTCCAACCTGGGATAGATGGAGCCGCGTATCCAACGTAGGCTCGGGTGCTGCGACCGGAGTCGATAGCTTCAAAACAGCCAGAGAATATTTTTACCATGACTATGCCTCTTTCTGTAAAACTGAACCGGGGAATCTTGGGTGGAGGAGGGAACTCCTTTCCCTTGGAGCCTATAGGAACCTTGCCGCCGAGATACCGGATGAACTCATTACCGGCCCATGGGACGAAGATACCCTTCAGAAATTTTTCTGGCTTGTGCAAACTGGTGCCCATATGTCTTCTCGTCAGACTTGGGAGCTCGGCCTCGAAGGCTTTGGCAACGCTCTTTCAAACCCAACCGAACCCAACCTAACTGCCTTGCGGCTACTTTGCCAGGTTGGGGCCTTAGAGGGATGGCCACCCCATGTGTCGAGACAAGAATACGAAAAGCCCAGGGGCAACATGGCACAAGAGGATTATGATATGATCAAGATCATGCTTCTTTCGCTGAATGAAGAAGGATTGAGAATAGAGGACATAAACTAGCACATCTTCGTTTTACGGTAGATGCTGCACATGGAAAACTGTAACGGTAGCTTGTGGGCTTGATAGTAATAACAATACCCCAAGATAATTCCCCGTTGGCTTAGATAATCACGTAATGCAACAAGGGAGAAAAGGAACTACGATGTCAAGTTGCCGAAGCTTGTAGCCCACATTTGCTGAAGGATGTCTTCAGAGTCACTCTCGTCGCCTTGTTTGAAGTCCCGACATATCTTTGGTGCATTCAAAGCTTTGTAATCCTTTTCATAACGCGTCTGTCGTTCTAGTCGGACTGGAAATCGGATCTTGATGCTGCACTTAAGGAGAGCGAGAAACAAGTAGTCTTGAGGTTAGTCTACTGAGCGGATCATGGTCTTATTAGTATCTGTCAAAACTGCGCAGTACCGTGTTTCTTGACTGGTGTTTCAGGGCGGATATGGTGCAGAAGCGAAATGACGACGACAAATGGAAAGTCTTATCCCTAAAATAGCTATCACATATGAGACACCAGGTCTTGCGACTAGAGCTCGTCCGTCACCAGAAGTTCTGATGTACAAATCAAGATTTTGTTGAGGGTAGGTTGGAATATAGAGACTCAAGATCTTCTGCGATAGCTTCCACCAGTTGTAATTCACATGCTCGCATTTATAATCGCGTGCTCTTGAACGAGTGCACAGATACAGCGACGTGCCCCAGCAGACCTGAACCATCATATTTAATAAAGTCGCCGGATTGTTAGGGTTGAGTATTAAGACGTACAGTTGCTTGTATGACTGTACATTCATTTTTAGGTGATTGCTTAATCCTAAACGGTTGCTCTGAACCATTTGTATACTCGGCGAAGAGTGTTGGTGCATATACTATCGTGGTGTTCATATGCTGGAGGAGAGACTGTATTAATTACTAGGTTAGTACTATACCTTCTCAATGTCATATCGTCTAATGAAATAATATATGCCGAGTATAATATCGAAGAAATATCGCGTACTAGAAATGCAATAATAGCAGTACTTAGCCGACATTAGTCGAAGCAATATTGCAATTGAGAAGGATTTTGTCTCGGGTAGGGACATAACTAGCAGTGCAATGCAATATTGTCATTTTGACATTAGATAATAAGTAAGCTAACATGCGGAAAGATATGTGGATTGGCAGTTCTCACTTGCCGTGTTGAAGCAAGTTGCATGATACCGCCCTGAGCTGATAACTTGAGAGGATTCAGGATCAATATCCAGAGGCTAGGATATGAAGACTGCAGTATAGGCGAACTAAGCACATACAGGAGATCTGACCGGCGGACTCTACCGCGGTCGAGACCCTTGCAGCTGAGGGGAGATCTCTGGACCTTTGCCACAATTGCTCCTTGCAGGGCTCACCCTGTTCTAGAGCAGTGGATGGGCTGCAGGAGGCGTGGTCAGAGTTTGTTCAACTCGTGACAATAACTACAAGACTGGTGGCGATGAACTGAGCGATGAGTATGTAGAATGGGGATTTCATCTCTGAATGTTCATCCTCACTTTTGTATAATTAAATAGAACTGCTCTATTTCGCAGCAAATATGCCACGTGGAAGCGGTGAAAGATAAAGTTGGCTTGTTTATGACAATTCCAAAACCTTGCAATAACTGGGGTGGAAGATCACAGACAGGTACCTATTTGATTACCTATATTTTAGAGCAACTGAGGCTCCCGCGCCTAGTGATGCCCTGCTAAGTGCTCAAAAGATAGCTACATAGAAAGGTCTCTGAGTCCAGAAGCAATTCTCATTATACATATGGAATTCTATCTTATAGGAAGCAAGTAAGCACGGGCTTATCTTGTAGCAACAACCTCTTTTTCATTGAATAAGACATTGGAACAGTCTTAAGCCAGATGTGGTGATATGCTGCTCTTCTGATGCTTACATGTGCAACTAGATGTTTAGTAGATTAGGTAGGTAGATAGGACTTCCCCGCTGTTGTTAACCGTATTTTAAAGTTCTTTCAAGTTTCTCCCTTATTAGCCGAAGTCTCCATAAACCCACAAAACCCTTGTTAAGCAGTTCTGACTTCGTCTTTGGCCCCATCATTGGCGGCCCAGCACCCCTTTTCTCTAGGTCTAATAGGCAATGCTTAACCGCATCAGGAAGCGTTGAATGAAGACAGACCAGTCACATGATGCAGAAAACGCATAAGGGGTTTAATCAATAGGGGTCCAAGTTCCATCATGCTCCATTTGGCAATATTTGCGCGTAATTGCGTGAAGATCTTTGAGTCTTCCCACCTGGGACGGAAGCTGCGACTATGAGAGAAGAGAGACGAGCTGGAAATGTGTCCCTGAAGAAATACCAGGACCTTCTAAGGGACACCTATCCTTTTGCATACTCATTATCATGTATACTGTCAGACCAGATTCAGCTTGAAATATATTTCTTGTAATTATTTATTAGTCAGTACAGTAGTCAGCTAACTGTCTGTCTTATAGATGTGCCTATTGGTTAAAATGAGGAATGCCTCTACCTAGCAAGTTAAGCAGTAGGCAGGTAGGTAGGTAGGCACGCTAACCACGTCTTGAAAGTCCAGCACCCCTGTATCCGTTCTAGGGTATTTCTAGCGCCACTCGCCTGTACCTACTAGAGTCTAGGTTACATATGTATGTAGTATAGACATGCATGTTGTGCATTATTGAGTACAGACTACGGTGGTAGGATGACTGATTCCCCCAGCTTTTGAGAGTTTTTATCTAGTAATTGTATGTATGCCGTAAGTGAGAAGCCAAAAAGCTAACTTGAACAACCCACAACTTGAAGTGCATGCACGTTCTCTCCTTCGCACTTTACCTACCTTAGTGCTATAGTACTAGGCAAGGAGGTGGTGTGCAGAGGAAGCTGTACTAATCTGTCGCCCTTTCCGTCGCCACTGTGTCTCTCTGTCGCTTCGTACCTGCCTCCGACTCTAGGTTCATTCAACACCTGAACAATTTGAACAAAGCTGTACCCCAGAATACGCACCCCGTGACTGCTACTACTACTTAGTACTTTTGTAGGAAAAAGGATTCACGTGCATACAAGGCCGGTCGGTCAAGTCTTTTGTTCTCCCAACAACGCCGGCTCTTCTCTCCTTCAATCCATCTTCTTCAAATTGTTTATCCAGGCAATCCCTACAGTTAGCACACTGGCTAGCACACCCGAGACCGTGCATTTACAATAATAGCAGTCTGATTCACCTTGGTACTGAAATTTTCATACCTACAGGCTACCTATCTCCTGCGCAATATTGTTGCCGATCAATTATACCCTTCATTTATCTTTCTCAACCCTCATATCCTTCCGTCCATTCCACACCTTCATTCCTTCGCTTAACTGTTGGTTGGACCAAGCTTTTCTCGTCCCCCTTCCGAACCGACCGACTCTGTAACGACCTCGTAATCGCTCTTGTGTGGCCACAACAACTACGTACGTTCAAGTTGGTAGCCCGATCGCAGTGTGATTGTTTGATACATTGCTGGGTGTTATCGCATCTGCCTTGCATATCTACCTAGGTAGTAAATCGTCTAAATTACATTACCGCGTGATGACCGGTCTTTGAGCCAGGCCCGAGCCAACCCTGAGCCCACCGACTACTAGCGAAACATCACTTGATCGATCCCTTATCCTAGACTTTACCTTTCATGCTGTACAAGTCATCCGAAAGATCGTCTGCGGTACCCCTCAACGTAGCCAAGGTTAATAATCCACCGAGAACAATCTGCGACACTCAAACCCGCTCTTGGTTCTGGGCCAGCCATTTGACCGCCTAATTAATAACCGCCCCCGAAAGGACACGCCGGTCTGATTTCATTTACAGTGCTTGCACACCATCGATCCACATCCGCAACCAACCAAATATTTATTCTTTATTCTCGGATACCACAACATATCGACTGCCATCCACTAGCCCAACCAAACGTCGAGATTCCATTACAAGTCGCTGTTCATTCGCCAGCTGCTTGAACTAGTCTGCCCCTAGATAAACCAGTGGTCGGCAACGTTGGGAACACCTGTGTTCCATTAGACAACGCAGACATTACGAGTTCAGGGAACGAAGCAGGTTTTCGTCACTATATCCGCCATGGAGGGCGATCTGCTTGGCCTAGGTAAGAATCATTTGCACCTGGAAACAACGCCCCGAAGCGCTAAATAGGGGATTCCCTTATCATGCCCTATCAATTTGTTCCATTTGTACGCATAACCTGCTTCCCCTGTTGATTGAAACGCTGGGATCTTGGGAGCCCTGGGTCGGTTGAATGCTCTGTGATCCACTTAACCGGGCCAGCTGTTTGGTTTCATTTGAGGCAGCTCATGTTTCACATTATCTGACCGTCATCGTCATTACCGCCCGCAATCAGCCGCTTATCTTTGCTAACATTCTGTTTGCTATGCATATAGACCAGGCACCCAACCGAAATGCCACGAATGGTTCGTCTTCTGGCTTGACGTTGAATCTCTCGTCCAACAATCCCTTCCGCAATCGCGCTACGTCGCCTAACAATCTCGCTTCGTCCCCTCTCCGGTCCCCTTTTGACGACCCTCCTCCCCGGCCCACGTCGAGAAATCCATTCCTCGACCCGTCCTTTAGTTCTTCAACGTCCAATCTCGTTGCTTCACCCGAGAAGATGGTACAAACACAGCGTAAGGGTGCTAGATCACCCACTGCAGAGGAGCTTTTTGTAAGTAGTCAACTTGGGCGTAACCATTGCGGAGAGTATGGCTAACCCAGGGTCTTTAGGATAACTTGAACATCAACGACGAGGTGGGCAAAGGACCTCAACCAAGACAGAGCAATGGGCAATCTTCCGCAAACAAGTCGTCTCGTGGCCCTCCTCGTGGTGAAAATATCCCTCCTCGAGGGCGTGGTCCCCCTCCAGGGTCTCACCGTCCCAGTCGATCACAGGAAGAAGCATTAAAGGCGCGCAAACCGCCGTCGGGCCCAAATGGCAGCAAGCCAACAGGTACATCCCCACAACGACGAGGCGAGCCGCGTTTACGCCGCAACAGTGATTCATCCGTTATGGAAAAGCCCCTCACGGAGGACGAAAGACGGCTCCGCGAGATGAGACACAGAGATCGTGAGAGGCGTCACCGGGATGGGAAGAATCGGCCTCGGAAATTAGACATCATTGACCAGCTAGATGCAACGAGCATCTATGGAACTGGGCGTACGTTCAGCCTGACTTGGCCAAGGAAGGAATTGTATGGCTGACACGATGCTATTTTAGTGTTTCACCACGACGGCCCGTTCGATGCTTGCAATCCCCACAGAAATAGAAAAGGGAGCCGACGGGCTCCAATGCAAGCCTTTGCTAAGGACTCGGCAAATAACACTATTGGAGGTGCAGGCCCTCTGAATAGGCGACCCGATCACAAGCTTTTCATGGGGCAAGAGCCCCATGATGCTTCAACTATGTATGCGTCCAAACCCAGAAAAGATGGGATTGAGCTCTTCGACCCGAAGCAGCGGGGCGAGATTGAGCATGGTGAAGAGACACTGGGCCTAGGAAGCTCTACATTCTTGGAAGGAACACCGGCGGCTCGCACTGCAATTGTCCGAACTCAGAACGAATCGGCTCAAGAAGCCGCAGAGGCTGGCCTGGGCCGAAAGAAGTCAGTGGTGCAGCGTTTCAAGAGCATGAAGCGTGGCCCAAGGGACTATGGTGAGGGACGCGTCACAAGTCCTGAAGCCTACTACAGCCCCCGCCCTACTGGTGGGAGCGTAACTGAGAAGAACCCCTTTTTCGCTGAGTTCGACAAGACTGAAGATCAAATTACAGTTAAACGCAAAGACAGCGATGCCACAACTCCTCTAACGCCTCCTGCTGCGAATGGTCATAGCCTCGAACGTCGTGCAACGACCGATGCAACAATGGACGGCCCTGCAGATGCACAAGCAAGGCAGCCAGGCGGTGGCTTCCTCTCGCGAGTGAAGAGCTTGAAGGGTGGGCGAAGACAGCGACCAGAGCCCCCATCTAAGGATTAAGCTTCGGCTTATGTTGCCGGAGTCACAATCCATTATGTGGAACTCGTACCGTGGAATTGATATCCTGATTTGAAAAACCAGACCATATGGGTGCTCTATAATTTGGTTGCGTTGTTGGCCGACTTCGTTGTCCGCAGACTAACCACGCTGGGATGCGTCTGGCGCGACAATGTGGCATGTCAATGTTCTAGCTTTCTTCCTGATGCTTTCAGCTTCTAGTGACGAGTGGAATGATCAATATCCGTGAGCCATTCATCGGTTGGGAGGAAGGAAGGAAGAAACGCGGGTGGGAACTTCGCTTTATTAACGCTTTATTGGTTGCCTCGATATATTGTTCATGGGAATTTGAGACCCTTGTTGTATGAATAGATAAAAGGGCAGCTTGATCCAGCCAAGAGGAAAGGCCGTTTCTAATATAGAACAGAACAAAGTGAGGAGGTACAGCTGCTGGCTGCTCCGTGCCCTCACTAGGTTCCAAGTGAGACAGACTTATTCTAGATGATAACTCGAGGTGAATTGACTAAGGAATTTTTGCTGGAATCTATCACTTTACATGTATTTGTGCAGCCTAACTGAGGGGTTGAACCTTGATATGCCTTGTGAGTAGATAGAGTGGTCTCGAAGAGTCACAAGAGTCGTCGCACTGATTTACTGGTACATCACTTTTCTCCACTTTTCCATCACCAACCGACAATAGGAGTACCTACCTTCCTTTTGATGGCTTCGACATCTTTTTGCACAGCAGCATTGTGTCGGCATCCCGCTGTACTAAGGTCGTTACAGAGCCCGTTTTCCCTTCTACCGGCCGTACTTTATCCTGTGTGAGGATGCCATCCGACGTCCCAAGTCCCAAATCACAATGCTGACCAGAAGAATTGTTGAATACGGCAAACTAACAGCTTGTAGACAATTTACTATCTACCCAGTAGGCTGAGGACCCTGTCTTGCCCCAAATAAGAAAACTCACATCTTCCAATCTTTGTGCTACTCACAGGAGTCTACATGCGCCACCAAAGTCTGGCCACACATGGAGAAGCAATGAACAGAGATCTGTTGAGCACTTCACAGACGGTTCCATCAGGACCCGAGCCCGTATCGGGTGCTACGCTCTTTAGCCTAGAGGTCGAGCGCCGACATAATCTTTCTCAGAGAGGTACCATGTCGACGGGCTGCGCCGAGATTGACAATGCGGTATTGCTGAGCGGTGGATTCGAGCGGGGATGTGTTGTCGGCGTAAGTGCTGAAGAGGCAGATTTTGGACTCTTGGTGAGCTTGTTTTGTCTTTCCTTCCTCCAGGCTTGGGGAAGCTCCTGCTAACTATACTTGTAGTTGAGTCTTCAAACCATTGCCAGAGCACTGGTTTTGGAGCATAGCCCTGAAGGTGATGATGTGTCGTCTCATGGCACGAACAGACCAAAAGCAGTTGTCATCACAACTCTGCCAATGGCAGCAATCCTGCCCATGTTGAGGGATGCCATCCGTTCGCAGGCGCAGAGCAAACTTGGTGCTAGGAATCCAACTGTTCAGAGCGAGATCAGACGATGTCTCGAAGCCACCTCCATCTCGCGCATATTTGACATTGAGGGTTTATGGGAGGTCCTCCATGAATTGGAGTCTGCTACTGAAACCAACACCCGTCACACTGAAAATGTGAGTGAGCAAGAGGAAATGACAAGTCCTCAAGTACCTAGATCCGGTCAACGTGAAGAGTCACCGTCTAGAGCTCAAAATGAGGTAAAAGCTACGGTAAATAAAAACACAGACGACGATGCTACTACTGGTAGTATACCGAATGATTATAGCAACCCCTCATTACTACAACAATCTCTAGAGGGCATGGCTTCTTCACCTGGTCCAGTAACAAGTCTCCCACCATTGCGAATTGGGACAGAGTTACAACCGCTGGTGCGAAAAGCTGAGATTCAAGATAGCGAAGATGAGGAAGGATTCTCATCATCACCGCTATCTTCAATTAACTCGGTCGTATTTGCGCCTAGATCCGAACCCTCAGCTCAACCTACAGGACATATCGATTCCCAAGCTAACCACAAAGCGCATGCTCCTCCGTCTACCCACCTAACTCCGACCGCCTATCCAGAATCGGAACCAGAGGGCCAGCCTCAGGAAGCCAATGAGCCACCTTTCGAACTTCTCAAAGAGACAGAGACAGAGACGCCCGATATAATAGTGGTGACTCACTTCCCGTCTCTTCTTACGACACTCTTCACGCACCGGGACAAGACATCCGCACACACGAACCTACAACTTCTCTCTTTGCACCTCCGGCATCTCGCGCGGTCAGCAGCGGGCCCTCTAATCATGCTCCTCAACACCACGACCTCACCTTCTACTACCTCGAAGAAATCCGGCCCGGGCCCAGGGCCAGGCACATTTCCCTCTGATCCGAACCGTCCCGCCAACTCGCCGGAGAGTATAACGCCAATGAAACCGCAAAGACCCCTCGACCCTACTTTGCGCTCGATCTTCAACCCGGCCCCCCAGCTTCAGGGTGGTAGTTATGGCTATATGCCAACTCACGGCTACGGTCATGGCACAGGAACAGGAGCAGCAGCGGCTCTGACGCGGCGGAACAAACCGTCTTTCGGCACCACGTTTGCGCAGTTCCTCGATCTGCACCTCCTGTGCACTAAGGTCCCGCGCACGCGCGAAGATGCCGAGGCGGCTGTCACGCTGGGTATGGGTGCGGGCGTAGAAGATGTCAAGTATGCGTGGGTTGTCGAGGTGTTGCTCGATGAGCTGGGTGCTTTGGACTGGCAGCCGGGGGTAGAGAAGGATATCACCAACAAGAATAAGGAAGAAGGTGGAAATGAGAATGAAGTTAGGAATTCTCATCTTCCCCTACCGCCTCGCACAAGCCGCGAACAGCGCTGGGGTGCTGTCGATGTGAGGGATAGTGATGGCGGTGGTGGTACTAGGATTGTTAATGCGTTTGCGGCTATGGGTACGGGTACGGGCAGTGGTCGAGGTGCTGCGGGTGGGAAATAGGGGCCCAATTAGACTTGCCGCCGGATTCAGGGGGCTGAGGTGTAGGCTAGATGATGTATTTTGTTTCTAGAATGAGAGAGAGGTACCTAAGGCATGTTTGAGAGAGATGAGATTTGCTGGTTAACTAGCTGCGTGCCTGCCTATCTATCTACCTGCTTATCTACCTCCCTACCTATCTGTCTGTCTTATTTGCCTCTCATCTATGCTTAGACTGGTGGCTGTTAAAAATAGTTTTAAGACTTCTAGGAAGTGATATAGTCCTGGCGTTAGTTGCTGGTCTTTCGTGAAAAAGGAACTGTGAATCATATCTCACCTTGATGTGAAATTTCCTATCTCACTATCTTGGGTGTAATATATTACTACTACCAGGAACATAGTATCCCCTTTGTCCAACTGCGTATAACATAGAGAGCTAGGAGCTACTTCTGGGGCATTTCACTTTTGCTCCTGGCCACATGGTTATCGTGTGCATACATCTTCTTCAATTCATAGCGTGTGTTTTATCTTTTATTTTATTTGGTACAGCTGTATACAGCCAATGTGTACATGCAAAAAGAGCGTGTCCCTTATAAGTATCCAAACCCACACGCAACACAACACAATATTGCTTTCTTCAACAGCCCAACCTCCCTGTCTACCTTCCTGCCTGCCTTCCTACCAACCCGTTGTAAGTTCATTCTGGACTTGTCTTGTCGTTCATACCTCATCACTTATACCATCCTAAGCCCTGACACATCACAACCATTCATTCATTCATTGCCCACATCAAGCTTTTGTTATCTCGTCATGAGAACATCACATCTGACAGCTCAGTTCCTTGCTGTTTTTGTTTTTCTTTTCTCCGAATAGAGATTCTCTTTCCTCTTACTTCATCTTCCCAGCATTCGTTCTTAGAGCTCCTCATCATTAATCGATTTGATCATATCCAAGACCTTGGGAATAGGAAAATCAAGACGAGAATCTTTCCCCTCCTCCTCCTTCTGCCCATGTTTCACATCAAAAACATGAGATTTCTCTGTCTCCTCCTCTGTCTCGATGATCTCATCACCATCCTCCAACCCCTCCAACTCCTTCTCGTCAACATACGGCTTCAACCTCTCAACAAGCTCCTCCACAGCGATCCCCCCGCCATCCACGTCATCGCGCCACCACGCGCTGTGGCGCTTGTGCTTGTGGGGAGGGATGAGGACCGAGTGCACGACCTGCAAGACGCCGTCGTGGGCGACCCAGTCCTGGAACGGCGTCGCAACGGTCACGCGGCTGTTGACCCGCATGCTGACGTGCGCGTACCAGCGGTGGACGTCGATGGCCAGGCTCTTGCCCTTCAGCAGCGTCGGCATGTCAATGTGGAAATTGCCCGTCAACTTCATACCCGGGTCGGTCTTAGTGCTGGCGAAGGTTTCTACTTCTTCGGCTTCATCGGCTCCTCCACTTCCCGCCTCTCCTGTCTGTATCCCGTAGTACGCGTCCGTGTACAAGGTCTCGTTCACGACGACGTGGTACTTAAGCAGAGCGCGCAGGTAGAAGAGACCTCTCTTCGTGTTGAAGAGGAAGGCGTTGGCGCCGGGACCGAGCTTCTTGAATGCAAAATTGGTAGGGGCGAAGAGGGTGAGGCCTGTTGTGTTGTAATGATGATGACCACTATGTTCATGATGGTCCTTGTCGCCGCTGCCATTGCCATCCTCGTCGCCAGCCTTGTTGTTGTCATCTTCATCATCATGAGATTTCTTGTGGTGGTGGCGATGAGGTGGGAACAGTCCCGTCTTCCGTGCCGCTAGCTCAAGAGTCGAGAATCCGGTTGGGAACAACGAGATGATGTCTCTAGCCTTGGGCGGCGGTACGATGAGATGGTCGACGCCATGAATAATGCCGTTCTTAGAGAACTAAAATTTAATTTTTGTTAATTAGCATATGAAGGCTATTAGTCGCCCTGTATCGGCAGCGTGATAAGATGATAAGCTTTTCACGGCATCTTCTCCTGATAGCTCAGTTGGTAGAGCGATGGACTGTAATTGAAACCCCATTGAGATCCACAGGTCGCGTGTTCGACTCACGCTCGGGAGACAACTTCCTTTTTCTTTTTATTTATTTATTTGGCTTCTTGTCCCAATCATAGAACCCACAAGGACGTGAACGAAAGAGGTAAACTAGAATGATGTACGTACCAAGTTCCCCACAAGCACCCTGGTGTGGCCGTTGATTCTCAGTATGAGAGGGCCGCTGATTCTCAGTCTCTGGGGTCGCCCACCGAGGGCGTCTGGTTTGAAAAGTGTAGGGAGAGTGTCGCGGAATGCGATATGCGTGAGAGAGTAATTTTTGGGCAGGATGTGGTACTCAATGAACGACCTGATAAACTCCTTAGGCACCTTGTGCTGAGGGAAATCAAGCTCGACAATCCTGTCGAATGCCTTGTCGACGGGGATAAAGGCCGTGATGTTCGCTCCACTGGTACTGTTGAGTAACTCGACAATGTCTGGAAAGTCATCCACAAGAGCTGCGAATTTCCGAGTATAGTTCGAAGCTTGTATTAGCTCGTAGACCGTCTTGTTTATCTGGTGGTGCCGGGCAAACGGCTCAACAGGACGCATTCCTTCCGACCATTTGTCAAGATTCTGCGGGTTCTTGGCGTAATACCTTCTAAATAGCGAACCAAGGGGGTCAAGATGCTCATACAGACTTTTCCCGATGTATTTGGACTTGGTGTCTGTTGGTAGATGTGATAGTTGCAAGACGTCCGACCATTTCGGTGCTGGCTTCTCGATAGGAATCTCAGCTTGTAGGTCCAGCTGCTGGGCTGTTGCGTCGTCAGGGATCAATATTGCCGTGGCTGCCGCTGCCACCAGGCAGATATATTTGGTATATCGCATTCTCCTTTTCTTCTCTTTTCCGCCCGTTACTATATTTGTTTGATGATTGAGCCGGCGTAAAATTGAAAGAAGTATGAATACCTTTCGTATATTTTGAATAGTTATTTACCCAAGGTGTTGTCCCCTCTCAAGCTGAAACCTTACTAATCCGTTCTTGATGTCAGATTACGGCACAGCGGGGTTCTATTTGTTATCTGCCCGGCGGTTTAAAGATACAATACAGCAGTACGGCGTATTCGTCACATAAGTTACCTATTTGCAAGGACGTACACTATAATCAGGCAACAGTGATGATCCATCTCCAATTTGCAGTTGGAGATCTACCCACCTCCCTGGTAAATTGGTAGGGCTGGATACCTTAACGAGTACAGAATACATACCATGCAGTCGGGGTGTTGGGTATCCAGGTCAAATTGTACGCGTCATAAATTGATAGCTATCCAGGCGTCACAACAGATGCCTAGATAGAACCCCTACCTTATTATGTGTATCTAGTGGGCTGACGTGAACCTCCTTCTTGCGATATCAGGTCGGAGCGCGGGGCTAGATCAGGTTTCTCCTCGTCGGGTGCTGTAACCCTCCGCGGACCCGATTAGGACCCGATGTCCGCCGCATCGACAACTATCACAGCGTGTTTCTGGGCGCTTCATCTACCTATCACAAACCTTGTCTTTCGTTTGGAACATGTGTCTTAGAGGACTGTAGAAACAAACATGACACCATTTTATAGTCAAGCATGCTTTACATCTAGTTAGTCATTTCTGAGAACCATAAGCTGCATAGGCCACCACCAGGAGAAACTGCATCAACACATAGTCTACGTACACCCTGTATACTGTAGGTATAAGTAAACTGTTATTTCTAAGTTCAAGGGCAGATCATATACCAGTATTGTTCAAGTATATGCCTTCTCTCCTCTGTCCTCCACTTCTCTCACAGTTTTTGAGGGCAGTTTTCTGTTTAAATTGGACTCCCAACTGTCTAGATATGGGTTAGCCTTCCCGGGTAACCACTAACAGCTAGGAGATGAGCAACGCTTCATTCGCCTCATCATCTACCTGCCTCGGTAACCTACACCCTATGGCCGTATAAGGTTAAAGTAAAGATACACTCATGAATTTGCGAAGATAATTTGAGTAGATTCTATTACAAGGATATAGGAACTCGTCTCTCAAAACCTGGATAGTCTGCACCAATGTAGATAATCGCATTTTGACGTGTTGTTAACTATAAGTATTATCTTCATCGACTTCAAAACCATTCGCGCCTTGGATTCCACAGACCTATCTTACAATGCCCAGTAGACACGTACCTGCACCTTTTGGACATTGTTGGTCCATCCGGGGAACCTAGCATGTCCCCATACAGTCACCATATCCCCAACTTTAAGGTTCTTGATAAACTTGCCATCTCCAGTAGACGAGCCGCGGCCCATAGCTTCTAACTCTTGGGCTTCGCTGGAATGAGGGTCGATATCATCTGTCCAGGACCACTCAATATGGTGATGCTCCAATTCAGACCCGGCAGTTCGATTACACTGTATTTTGTGATCTGGTGTCGGAAGAAGCTGAAAATCGTAGTGGGATGAGCTATCAGCTTTCTCAACTGTAGATGGCCATACAGGTCGAATTGCACAAGTTCTCGGGGCTGCTTGGGCTTCGCTAGTGTCTTCAGGCTCAGCTTGTCCTGTGCACTGTTCTGAACCTAGCAAAGCGTAAGTATGGGACACAGCATACTTATAGCCATACATGACTCACACGTATGACCCTTATCAAAGCGGTCAGTCCCAACATCAAACCAAGTCCAAGAAGATTGAAAGGTACGCTGAGTATTGACTTCCCAGGTGTGTCCTTGGTCTCGGCTGACAATGTCGAACACAATCTTCCGAAATGGATGCGATAGAGTTAAAGGACATTCTTGAAGTAGGCCCTCCAGCTCCCCTGGTGTATACTCTTCTTCTAATTTGCAAGGGGGTGCCGCATCTTCCCAGCGTTTCTCGTTATCTGAGTGCCATGTAGTAAGACCGATGGGTTCAGTACGAAGCTGCAATTAAGTAGATGTTAGCTATTGCTAAACAATAGTTGAGCTATCTTCTGAGAACTAACAAGAAAATAGTTTCCCCCAGCACGGCTACTGGGAATGGAGAACGCGCTGTGGGCAGTTTTAGAAAAGTCGACACTAGCCACTGAGCACGCCCAGTATTCAGCGAGGTCCATTACGATGTCAACAAGCTCAGGTGGGAAATTGGAGGCTGCTGCCAGAATGCTCTTTGTCTCAGAACAGTCCCTTGGGGAGCGCTCGAGAGTATTCATTCGTTCAGGTGGTGCAGTTGACAAGGGAACCCTTCGAAAAGGGATTCTTGCTCTTCCTCCACGGGCCATCATGTTGGGAAGTTGATCCGAGGGTTGTTCTAAATCTGTTAATGTAGTTACAAGGTCTGGCACTGGAAGATAATGAATAGATGTCGGGTAAAGTAGGATTGGCCCAAATATCTCTAACAAGGTCGGATCTTTTGGTCGTAAATAGGGGAGACAGAATAAGCTTTATTTAGGGCTCTTCTCTCCTCCTCTATTTATTTCTCTTGTCTTTTTTATAGGAAAGAATCTGGTATATATATTCACAGTCGTTGCTGTTGTCTGATCATCTGGAGAATGCGGGGAAAACGGCCTGTATGTTTTCTATGCTGGTACGGCGTATTGAAACGCACGGCAAGGCGTTGAGATGTGAATGGGTTGTTATATAGTGACACTGCATACACTTCGTCAGTTGTGAGCAATCGAAGTAGAGAATACAGGTTGCTATGGAGGCAACCTATTGGTTCGTATGCTGGACGGTGCTGTAATCTGTACAACACCGTGAAACGTACCTAGCATCTGCTTTCAGGGGGTGACGTCATCATATGTAGTCACTATTTGTAGTAGCGTCATTCTTCAGAGAGATCTAATCGCTTGCCAACAGAAAGAGGCGATAACGGTATAGCACGTGCCGATAAGAGCAAACTTACCCACCTAAACTATCCGATCTTCTGCCCGATTAAAAATGGGTCCTTCTTATATGCCTCCATCTCATATTATTTTTCCTGTAGTGGAGAGCTTCTCAGAGCTTTCGGCTGACAAATTGAGACAATGGTGACAAGAGTTGTCTCGAGAAATTCCAGTCCTTCGTCACCTCACTTGACATTTGGTTGACTTTGTCGCGATGACAGCACATCGTCATAGTGTTGTTTCCCTTCGTCGGGTCACAGCATCTTTGCGACCGAGGGTGCTCACAATCGGCTTTCCTGGTCTACCAGGACGCCAAACACGACAGATGAGACATGGCGATGATCAATCTATAGGTTTCATGGCGCGCCCGCTGCACACGCAACCTCAGAGACGCTCTGATGCTGCTAAAGGCGAAGCCTCGAATCCTGCAATGGCATTCCCTTGTCTCGATGCGCTAGAAACAAGGTCTGCAAAGCTGGAAGCGAGATCGTTGTCAAGCGGCCCCGAGCCTGCGTACACGGTCGGTGCTACCAAAGTTTTCCATTGTGTAGATCCTCTTCTTCTTGACTGGGGTGGGGTCCTTCCGGAGTTTGACATAGCTTATGAGACTTGGGGCACGATGAATGCAGACAAGTCAAATGTCATTCTCCTGCATACTGGCCTATCCGCTTCTTCACACGCGCATTCGACTGAGAGCAATCCACAACCAGGATGGTGGGAGAAGTTCATTGGTCCCGGAGCATGCCTGGACACAAACAAGTACTTCGTCATCTGTACCAATGTCATCGGGGGCTGCTATGGCTCAACCGGTCCTAGCAGCATCGACCCTGCAGATGGTCAGAGATACGCCACTCGCTTCCCGATCCTCACCATGGAAGATATGGTCAGAGCTCAGTTCAAACTTCTCGAGCATCTTGGTGTCGACAAGCTCTACGCAAGCGTGGGTTCGAGTATGGGGGGTATGCAATCTTTGGCAGCAGGCGTACTGTTTCCATCGAAGGTCGGCCGCATCGTTTCTATTAGCGGTTGCGCACGTAGTCATCCCTACAGTATTGCCATGCGCCATACACAACGGCAAGTGTTGATGATGGACCCCAACTGGAACCGAGGGTTCTATTATGGAAAAGTGCCACCGCATGCTGGAATGAAGTTAGCAAGAGAGATCGCTACTGTCACATACAGGTCAGGGCCAGAGTGGGAACAGCGCTTTGGGCGCCGCCGAGCTGATCCTACCAAGCCGCCAGCGTTGTGTCCTGACTTTCTTATCGAGACATACTTAGACCATGCCGGCGAGAAGTTCTGTTTGACATATGACCCCAACAGCCTTCTCTATGTCAGCAAAGCTATGGATCTTTTCGACCTAGGCCGTTCAAATCAGGAGGTCTCTGCCCGGAGAAGAGCCGAGCGTGAAGTGCTTATACAGTCCGGTTCTCAGCCTCAAGCAAACGATATATCATGTAGCTTGACCTTGCCGGACTCACCTTACGCTGAGCAAACAGACAGTGAATTGAATATGAACGAGGCGGTTGAATCTCTTTCGGCTGACTCCCGTCCCCCTGAGGATCTGATTGCTGGTTTGGCCCCTCTCCGAGACATTCCGACTCTGGTGATGGGCGTCGCCAGTGATATCCTCTTCCCCGCTTGGCAACAGCGCGAGGTTGCTAACGCACTTCGACATGCTGGTAACAGGAATGTTGGCCATGTGGAATTGAGCGAGGAGCAGAGTATGTTTGGGCACGACACTTTCCTTCTCGACCTCAAGAATGTTGGGGGCAATGTCAAGAACTTCCTTAGGTAAGGGCTAATACAGCCTAGCGGTGGTATGGGAGTCGGGATGCGAAGACACAGAGGAGTAACGATACTATGGGCCAAGCCTTGGGAGACGATGGTGGGCGGATCGTATGAGAGCTATCGTGATGCACGTCGTCAGCTTGGCTCGATCAAGGTAGCACTGGGGGGGGGTGGGAAGGAGTGGTGTCCACGCAATGCGGACGTTCTTGGGGTCTCCCTTTAGACGACCATATGCAACCCGTCATTTACTCCCGGCTACTCGAGACGGGAAAACTGCGTGGACTGAACTATGTTCTACCTTATCCTCGTTAACCACCTCTCAAATCGGACATTACTTACCTAGGGGTACGTTGAAGTCTTGCTTGTCATCAAGGAGGCCTACAATGGCACTGGCGCAGGCATCGCATTTGACGAAAAAGAGTCTATCCGATTTTCCCATTCGGTCAATACGAGCATAGCTTGTCAGCTATACTGCTTGTATAGTACCTTTCTCACGGATGGGGTCCTTCTGTCAACTATGCCTTTCCTGTTTGGAATACAAGTCCCAAGGTACCTCGACACGGATTCAAGGAGACGAACCAATTACGGGTCGAGCTGGCTCTTAAGTAGATGCAAGTTGCAACACCACAGGGGGTAGTACCTTAAGGAACCGCAAAGTACCGCCCAAAGGTCTCAACCGCCCTGGCAATTGGTACCTCTCTTCTGTCTGTTATCACGCTTTCAGACCAACCTGGAAGTTACCTCATATTTCAGTGCTTAAGGTGCCTTTTGCCGATGTGCCATTCCGCTACCAAATTACCACCTACCGTCTTGACTTATCCTCTAAGCTTGCACGCATCTACTTCTTTCTCCCAGTTGAAGATTCAAAGCGCCAAGTCGAGGATAGAAGCTTATCGCAGACCATCACCTACTCTGATGCTCAACATTACATGCATTCTCCGCAGATTTCACGGCTTTGCCATTAAATTCTCGACACTGGATGATTCAGTATAAAAGCGAATCGCCCTTTATTCCCTTCAGAGCTCTGCGATTAGAGACGACGTTGTTGACTTGCGACTATTTCACCTCTTTGACTTGCTACAAGTTATCCCCGCTTACCTGACCTACATTACTCCGATACCATTACACTTCGCCTTGCGTTCTCGCCACACGTACAGATCGTACACGATTGTACCCTTCTTCTAGCCCAAGTTTCTCCCGTCAGTCGTAGTTTAGTTATTACACTTCGGCTCTATTACCTCTTCTGCTCACCGCTGCGAGTTGAAAGTTACACATTCGTCTTCCTCTTACCTAGGACTGACATCTACCGTTGCCGACTATACAACGTCAAGTATCCAGGGTCTCTGACTGTACCAGCCAGAGCTTTCTATTTATTATTGCCAACACGTCTCGCCCTGCTCCAATTATCGACAAGCAGGTGCACTTTCAGAGTTCCACATTCTCGGTTCTCATCGCTCCGTTACAAACCAGCTTGTGAAGGAAACCCACAGGCAATCATGGACGCAAATCAGGTTATGATTCCAGTCCTGAATATCGGACGCACTTTTCAGGAGAAAATCGAAGGAGTCAAGGCTCAGTGCGACAATGTCTTGGTACTATGCCAACACACACGCGCGGGTATCCCTGCCGAGCGGGCTCAAGAGATGTTACAACGCTCCCAGACTGCCCAGCTATTCCTAGACTGGCTAGAAACAAGCCTAGATATGTCACCGCATATCAGACACGGTACAGGCATCGAAGCGGCGCTGAGCTCTCTGCAAAGCCGCGACAACAATATGCCCGCCGAAATGGCAACCAGGGCTGGCGCATTGCTAGAGAAGTACCAAGGAGAGCGCTGGGGACACAACGCGGTTGCCCATAGAAGCGCTGCCAACGTCCCGGCCGCCCAAGTACCTGGAGCGGCGGACCCGGCGGCGGTTGTGCAGCAGCCGCCAGACGACTTCGCCGAAAACGGCATCATGTACGGCCTCCAGGTCAACGCCGGTGGCAAGAGATCATATACCTTGCGCCGAGACTTACAGCAGACCTCGGCAAAGGCCTACGGTCACAATGGGATTGCCGTTGGAACCTGGTATCCCTACCAGATCAGCGCTCTGTTTTGGGGTGCTCATGGCGCCAGCAACGCCGGCATTGCTGGCAATGCCGAGACAGGGGCATGGTCGATTATCGTGTCCGGCGCCTACGAGGACCTCGACGGCGACGAGGGAGAAACGTTGTACTATTCTGGCGCGAATAGTCACAATAATGAGGACCCCGCCCAAGTGGCCCCCGCCAGCCAGGGCACAAGAGCTTTACAAGCATCCCTTCGCACGCGGCGGCCGGTGCGCGTACTTCGGTCGGGCAACAAGGCTCGCCACCAAAACTTATATCTTCCTTCCTGCGGCCTACGGTACGACGGACTATATCGCGTCGCCACAGTTCGACACCTCCTGAACAGAAGGGGCGGGCTGTACGAACAGTTCCAGTTGGTCCGGCTACCCAACCAGGTCCCACTGCAACAACTGCAGAACACGTCGCCGACCGCTGAGGAGATCGCGGCCTATAATCGTGTCGCAGGAAGAAACTAAGGGCTGGGAACAGATTTGGTTGATGGAAAGCTGTGTGTGACTGTTGCGTTGCTCGAGGCGACATCTGAGTAGTTTGGGCTAGAGAGTTGATTGGGGAAACGAGCCTGTATCCCGGTGACTAGTTCTCGGACAAGAAACTGCTGCACTTTCGAGCATTTCGAGACGAAAGAATCAATTTTGCTACAACTTGCTTCCTATGCAGAGCTCCCTAGGAAGATCATAATGCGAACCATTTGTATCACTGTGCTTCTAAGTTTTCTTATACTAGAGGTGAATGTCTAATTAACCTTGTGTGCGTCTCGTGTCTCCTGTTGGTCTACTTACTTAAGTTACCTAATCACTGAGGGCCCCTCTTAATACAACCTCCCGACTTGACCTCTTTGTAATATTGTGAAGGGACATATCTAACCTATATACTAATAAAAGGTGCTGCATGTTCAGTGATAAGTGCATTTCTGAAATTTAGGATTTATCAGCAAACGCTGAAAAAATTGGGACGTTGAAAAGTTGTTGAGCTGCGTCGGTGTTTAGAAACCAGAGTTTGTAACCTATCGCCGGATTTCTTGTTTTTTGTTTTTTGAGGTGGGCGGCCTCGCGATTGCTGAGATGCAGTACATGTATGCTTACTGCATGCATGTGGTTTAAGTATCTCAATTAGATACTTCCTACCTAGCCTATTGTACAGAACACACCTAGGTATTACAGTACCTTAGTACTTGCTCTATTTTATGTACATTGAAATCGAAATCGATACAATATTTTTAACAATAGCGTCGATTAATAAACACCACCAGCAACAGAAACAACGTAAATACGAAAACGTCAGGTAAACAACAGATTAACCCCGCACCGATGGCGGGGTAGTATTCGGATCTAAGAAGTTACCGCTTTTGGCAAAGCAAATGTACTGTACTGTCTGCACCTAGCCGGGAATGCCGTTTCGGGCGGACGACCGTTGTCTTATTGGCTAGCTGGGAGGCACTGGTAAGCAGGTACTTGGAGAATATGAAATGGCTGACACCATCCGCATCGCGGAAATGCAGGCGTGTTGCGCTGAGATGATCTGTTACTCCTTTATTCCCATACCTATCTACAGATCCGTAGTACATAGGTAACTACTAAGTAATGGCGAAACACTTGATTGGATTACTTTGGGTACCCAATCGACTGTCTACCGAGGTAAGTACCTATTTACATGCTCTCTTACCTCATCATCACCTCGCGCGGAGCTAACGTTTTCACCATTCTACCTATCTAGCTGCCAAACTGTAGGCTAATGCTCGCGGGCCGAGCCAAGCTTTGAAGTTTCCGCAATGTCCAGTTCAATGTATAGGGCAAGTGGAAAAGAAAACACCGATTGTCTCCTATCTCCATGTTTTGGTCTGTCTACCTTGCTTGAGATCTACTGTAACATCTAGTCCATTGTAGCATCCATGACAGAGCATGATATGATATGATATGATACGCACGGTCTTAATGGGAATAGGTAGGCGTAAGTGAGTGAGAAGAAAGACGGCGTCTATGTAAGTTGGAGTTGAGGAAGTATAAAAGGTGACGTGCTGCCGTGATCGTTTGCGACAGGATATCAAAATAGGTCTCAACGACATCTACCTGTCTACTCTCAAGAAGAAAGGAAAAGAAAAGTTCCATTTTAACATTCTTATCGCTCTACTCTCGAGTTTGAACTCACAATCTAAAACTACTTAGCCTACCACCTTTTTCTTAACTTCGACACATAGCAACAGCAACCACAACAACTACAGCAGAAAAGAAGCGGAAAAGACGGAAGAAAAAATGGCCAAATACAACAAGCTAGCGGGCAAACACATCGTCATCATCGGCGGGACGCGGGGGATCGGGTACGGTATAGCGGAAGCGTGCATCGAGTCCGGGGCCCGGGTCGTCACCATAGCCGGGTCCTCTCAGCAGTCCGCCGACAAAGCCGTCTCATCCCTGAAATCCTCTTATCCCCCCTCTTCTTCCTCCTCCTCGCCAACGATCCTAGGTCTAGGCTGTGACCTATCCAAAGCGACCGTAGAACGCGATCTGGACGCCCTGCTCACAAAAGCCGCCACCGAATCCGGCGAAATCGACCACATCGTGTTTACTGCCGCCGACCACTTGACCCTGGGCGGGCTGCAGGACCTGACCGTCGATGTCGCGCTCAAGGCCGCGCACATGCGCATGCTTGCCCCCTTGATGCTGGGCAAGGTAGCGCAGCGACACCTCGCGGGTGCGGAAAAGGGCCCCGTCGGACAGGTCAAGGATAAGAGTCTTCTTATGACCACTGGCAGCATTGCCTCGAAGCCTGCTAAAGGGTGGAGTCTTATTGCGTATTTCGCGGCCGGTTTGATCAGTTGTATGTTTGGCCCCCTTTTTTCGGTCTCTTCCTCTCATACACTCTCTCCCCTCCCCCCTTCCACAAAAGTCGAACTAAGGCTCAACCCAAAGCTAACTTCACCCCCTCGCTTTTCAGTGACCCGTAACCTAGCCCTCGACCTCTCACCTATCCGCGTCAACGTCGTGGAGCCCGGCGCCGTCAACACCTCTCTCTGGGACGCCGGCTTCAAGTCCGTCGCGGAGCGCGAGGCCTACCTCAACGAGCAGTACAAGTACCTGCCCGTCGGCAAGCCGGCAGCCGTCGAAGAAGTCGCCGAGGCCTACATGTATCTCCTGCGCGACTCCAACGCCACCGGCGAGTGTGTTACCACTCGGGGTGGACAGCATCTGATCTAGGTTAGGTTAGGAAGCTTCGGCATAATGGAGCCCAGAAGTGGCCAGGATCGATCAAGAGAGTGAACGGCCAGATAGAGACACTCTCTTGCCATGTGCATTCTATATTTCCGAGCATGCGTTGTGACAAATTCATATGTGGGAAGGAAACTAGCCGGCTTCGACATTTGCTTTATATGCTCAATCTAACAATATATATACAGAAAACTGTCGTGTTATTTATTTGATTCATTCATGTTCCCCCACCTGAACCGAGATTTTTACTGGCTTGGGGTATCTGATGTGTTTATCGAAGTATCCGTGTTCGCCAAAATTTCCAGTGCAGGGATATTCTAGATAGTACCTAACCGTTGTCTAGTGTCATCGGTTATAATAAACATTTCAAAGCATACTTTAACGCCGTACCATGCCATGCCCAGTGCTTTCTTATCGAAACATCGATGGGTATCATAAGCGTGAGATTGATTTTAACGGTATCCACCAACTGGGCGCAGGATAAAAAAAAATATTAAGAAAATTGCTGGTAGGTAGCTTGACTCGCGCGGGGGCGGAAATTTTTTTCAGTTCAAAGGAGTGAACTTTAACTCGACCAGATCGGTGCATGCCGGTAAGACGGAGAGTTGTAACTATGAAGCACACGGTACGGACCTGCCGGCCTGTATTGGTCAAAACTGTTGTGGCGATAATGGCCCTGGGATACTGATTGAGGTTTTAGTTGATATTGTCTTGCCTGATGGGATATGGGAAGCGTCTTCAAGTAGTTATCTATATATGACACATGCGACTGTTCATTGGCGTGAGGCAACGATGGGTGCCGCCCATTGTCTCGTCCGTAGTGTTCTCGCATCTGGAGAGAGTGACCATCGTAGCTTGATCGGTGCCTTAGCCTGGATTGGTCCTCGAGTGGTACTTGAGGCCAAGGTTGTCTAAAACTGGGAGCACTTCGCTGGCTTGTGTGACTAACCATCGAGCTGTGTCTACTATGGTCATATGATGGTTGTTGAGGCAGCACTGAGCCGTTTTGGGGAAGAAAAGAGCTGTTTGGAACCCGATATTCGCCTGGCTGAGGTCCATACCCCGACACACGTGTAGTATTTGGAATGAATGCTTGGGGTTGCATATTCATTAATCCTCGCGTCTGTGTCGTAGAGTACGAATACGCACTCTCCTGACTGGATCGCCGAGACGTGTCGGTGTAACCGACATCCACCATATTCGTGTTAGGAGGATAACTCTGAATGCCTTCTCGACTGCGCTTTCGCGCTACTGTGGGTGCCGCCGGTCTAACCGGAGGGGTCGAACGCGGTCGGATTGGCGGCGGGACTCGGAGGTGGCCGATATTCCGCGTCCTCATGCTTATAGGTGGTGGTGTCTTCGAGACTGCATATTGATTTGTCGATGGCAGTCTGTACATCGCATTTATATGTTGCTCGCTTCGGTATGATACGTTATCGCGTGGAGTGTCGTAATAAGCCTCCGAACTTAGGCCGCCTACAGAAGTTGACAAAGAGTTCGATCGTTCTACCGTAAATGAAGGGCTCCGGTATCCTATCCCCTCGTCTAGTGTGACCACTGCGTCCAAGTTCATGGTTCTCACGCCTTGCCGCCCCCATTTAGATTCAACAACCAAATTATCTAACGCAGTACTTGTGAGTGCATCGTGAGGCTCATATTTGGCTTTGCTCTGAGCTGGCTTCCATGTGATAGGACTTTTGCCTATGACAGATGACGCTGCCCTACTTATTGTGGAACTAATTGCATGGATGTTGAAACTTGCTTTGCGGTTTAGCGTCTTATTCTGGCCGATTCGGCCAGAAGAACCGTCAGCAGAACCTTGAGTCGTCACTTGATACTCCACCGCCATCGTTTCGCTGCAGGGTGTAAGCTCAGGTACATGGGGTTGATTGTTTGTCCTCGGGGATGGACTTTCTGAATTGTCAGGTGATGATGCAGTACGCTCCTTCAATTTTGCTCGCGCTGCTTGAGGAACCGGTGGAATATCGTTGCCTTTCTCCAAAGGATGCGTAGTCTGGGCCGTTAAAGGAGCCCGCGCACCGCTTAGGAGGCGTTGGATTCTTCCCTTTCGAGGAGCACTGCCAATACTTAAATTCGAAGTGGTAGTGGTGGAAAGGCTGTCCCCGCCTGGAGACGCAGGGTTAGAAGGTTCAGGTGTGCCTGTAACCAACGTCCTTCTAGAAGGCAGCCCACCATTTAAAGCAGATGGTCTAGAGACATGGGTTGGAGCGACCTTCTGCTTCCAGACTCTAGCAGACTGGTCTTTCTCTGGCACTTGAGGTGGCGGCCCATCGCCTGAAGCTGCTTTGGAGTTTGCTTCTGGGAAGGCAACACTGGTGAGATGGACTGGTGTGGTATTGTCCCCTGATGCCTCCGCATGTCCAAAATTAGAAACTTCAGGCGAGGCGCCCTCAATGTTTCGAGTACTATTATCCTTCTCCCAGCCGTTTCGTTTCAACGAGAACGAACGAACAGAAACACTGGAGCTATAGCCTGAATCGGCCTTGCTTAGCGATGCGTGTGGACCCTTGGGCTTTGGGCTCACTACGATACCACTGTCTGATCGATTGATTTCACTGGATTCTTCCTCGGAAGTAGTACTTCGGCGGGTAGGGTTAGATTTAGCATTGGGATCGATACGCACGTTCAAGGCCTCCGCGGTATCCTCATGGGACCCTTCTTCGAATAAGAGGTCTTCAACAGCCGTGTGTTTACTTGTAGTTTGTAACTCTGGCGATTTCGGCTCGATCTCGCTAAGAGAGATTGGGGTCATGGTGAGCTTGAGCTCAGGCAAAAACTCTGCCATATTTTCCTGTTCGCCTGCTGAGCTGATGACGTCGTCCGGCACAGCACTGGAAGCTACATTGTCGAGATCGTGTAGAGCTGCGCATTGGTTACTATCGGAGGTACCGGTATTGCTCAGAATCTGCTTCCCCTTCTCCCGACCCTCCACCCCGAAGTAGCCGTGTTGCATCTCCGCAACCTGGCCGTCATTGCCAGTTCTCTCTGGGGCTGGAGTCCTCACAGGACTAGGAGTGCCATTGGTGATCCTTAGCGTGCCGTGTTTGAACGCGCCCGTCTGTTTATACTCAGAATCGCAAGGCGTGTGGGGACGATCAGTAGGATTAGGGTTGAATGATAGGCGAGGGACGGCGAGAAGCCGGGTTCCCACGGCTTCCAAAGAATCACAACGAGCGGCGGTGGCAGGGAGACTATGCCTAGGGTGTATCTTGGAAGATACCGTAAGGTCTACCGGGGGAGGTCGGGTTGCCACCCCAGGAGTCAGCAGCGACCTCCTTCGCATGGGTGTGTATAGTGAAATATCCGAGCTGGTTCGCGGCAGTGCCGCCTCCGTAGTAGGCTGTACCGGATGATGATAGGAGCTGAGACTTTGCCGTCTAGACACTGCCGCTTGGAGTTGGCTCTCAGATGCTATTGAATGGTCTTCAAAAGCAGGCTCTTCGACGAGGTTCAGTAATCGCTTCGCTTCGTAGGACGACAAATCGTAGTTTAGAGAGGATCGCGATGCGGTTTTCGACAATGTGCTTTTCCGTAAACCGTTAGTCCAAATAAAGCTATATTCCCCAAACACAACCACTTACCCGGGGGCGCCTAGTTCAACTTGCTCATTTTCGTCCGGTCCAATGTAGCTCGGGTTCGTCCTACTCATGCGCCGGTCGCGGCTTGGGCGAGCTGCTAGCTCAATACTTTGACTCCTCTGAGTCGGAACGGCCGTAGAGGGATCAGGTTGAAGGAAGGGGCTGGCTAAGTGGTCTGGGAGCAGCGAGTCTCTCTCAGAGAAGACCAGGCCGTCCACTAGTGGGATACCAGAGTCAATGTGGTGGATAGATGGCGAAGTTGGAGAGACGAGAGACGTGGAGAAACGTCTTCTTCTGGCGGACGTGGCAATACGGAGCTTGTCGGAAAGGCCATTGGAATCCAACAGTCCAGCTGTCAAAGGATCTCCGGTGCGAGGTTTCGAGAGCTTTTGAGTCGTCTTTGAGCCCTTCCTCGGGACCTCGACGGAGCCTGTGTTTCCCATAATGGTTGCCAGAGGTTCATTTGAACCGACCGGGACTACGTCAGGTATATTGCTATACAGATATTAACAGTCCCATACCTGGAAGCTCTTCCAGCGGGTGTCTGCGAGTAATGAGCCGACGCGGCACATAAATGAGGAGGTCAAGCACGGGGGAGCATGAGCAGGAGCAGGAGCAGGAGCAGGAGCAGGAGCGGGAGGCGGAAGAAGGCGAGGGGGGTGGCTTAACGGCTGATGTTAAGCAACATGGACTGGCTATAAGTCTTACAGCAAATAATAGCAACCGCCGACGTAGCTATTGTTGGAGCAAAACAAGGCTCAAGGAGGCTGGAAGACAATATGAGGACCAGGAACCAAGGATCGAGAAGTGTTTGACCGTCACGGTTGACGCCTAGATTGGTACGCGTCAAGTCCTGGTTGTGGTGCAGTAGCTCAACCCTCCACCTCTTGTATGTAAGTATGCTGTGTGCTTTATGCTTAAACGTAGGAACGATTAAGTGATACACTGGACCTTCTTCGCACGAACGAACGATGGAAGCAATTACCCAAACAAATGCAAATATCTATCTGTGCGTGGGAAAGTAGGCAGGTAAACGAACGTACACCAAGATCAGGCGCAGGCAGGTAAAGAATGAATGAAAACGAGACAGATGACGGACAGTAGCGGTAAATGAAACATGAAGAAGTACTATTGACAACAGGACCTGCTGCTGTCTATTATTATCTAAAAAAGATAACGGTGAGCAAATACCTAGCAATGACACTTTTTGCTCATTCGTTTCTGGTTTTGAGACACGGTGATGGAGATAGGGACGAGAAAGGGAAAGCGCAAGGATAAACAATAATGAATGAACATGTTATGACTTGTTCAGCAGAAGACCCGTTGACCGAGCTCTGTGCAAAAGCAGGCCCGAGCTGTCCGAGCTGCCTGAGCTGCATGGGCAATGGGCAATGGGCAGAGACAGGAGGCTTGTATCACGTATGATGTCGATGGCGTGCAGAGCAGACCGAGTTTGAACCAATACAGAGGCGACAGAAACCTGCTCTGACCGGAATTGGAATCGGTGGATTGGTACTAACCTTAGCGGATGGCATTTTTTGATTGCTGGTACCCAGACAGTGGGGATAAGGTGGGATCGAAATCGAGATCTGGGTATGATCTGGGCTTCTCCCATCGACTGAGTTTGAATCGGTTCCATTAGGATTGTCTCCCCTCTTCACACTGATTTGTTGACAGGCATAGCCAGCAGTCAGGGCCAATACCTGGCACCGCTCAGTTGGGGCAGCTTGGGGGACAGCTTGCCTAAGCTTTGCCCGAGCTGATCAGAGCTTGCAAGACAAGTCAGCCATTAGCGAGGGGACGGGAGTCATGGATATCCCTAGTTAGAAGGGCGCTAAGATTCGCCAGCCGGCACTCCTGTCCCCGAAATTGCAAGGCTAGCCTGCTGTGCAGTATCAAATAGGTCTAGGCTCCCCACACGGGCTCCCGATTGAGGATGTGGAGCCTTGACAACAACTTTAATCATATTCCTGCCTACATTCCCGTGCAGTATACACGTACAGCCAGCGGACTACTACATACTAGATGGAAAGTCAAATGCATGTATGTAAGTGATAAGGTATTAAGAGACTCAAAATGTCGACGACATACATATGCTCTTGTTACTAATGACAACCAAGCTCATAGTACCACCTCCTATAGATAGTTACCACATACATATGCTGGGTGCTTATGTAATACCTGGTCTATCTGGTTTTTAGCGTAATCAGGACAAGCTCTTAGCTTTGCCTTCTGCTGAGAACACCGTAACCATATAGGGTTACCAATACGCTCCAGCAATCTCAATGTTGAATTATTCCGAATCTTCAAATCTTGAGTAATAACATCTGCCAATATCTAGCTTTAGATTGATGTGCCGAATGACCGTCAAGGTTTGTTTCAGACCGACAGGATCCTACATACAGGACACCGCGAGCCTGTTCTCCCTCTTTCGGATACGGGCAAAAAGACAACACTACTTCTGTAGGGTTGCCAGTGTGTTGGTTATCTACACCGCCATCGTTCATCCAATAAGGTGAAGGGCAGTCGGACAGACTGTCAGAAGAAGAAGGAGGGGAGGGAGACAGCTTCCAAACGTTGGCACTACTAGGTACTCGTTTAACCGATACTGTTGTACATCTAAGAAATTCGCTCGCATGGTGGAAAACTTGGAAAAGATATGGAGAATGCTTACCCATCATCGCAAGTTTCCAAGGCGAACCCAAACCGGTAAGTATCCCATGTCTAGTATGTGTCCAATGAAGGAGCGGCAGCCAAGGAATCCAATCCCACAAGCCCGCCGAAACCTGGGGCGCAGGACAGGGATGGTGGCGTAAATGCTCCGGCCTTGTCATCATCGATAATGAGCTTCTTGTCTCTCATCTTACTCAAATTTTTTACATGGTTTTCGAGCAAGCTTCATCATGTAAGCTGCAGCTGCTATGGCTCAGTAACGGGGGTGCAGCATATGTCCGTCGTGCATTCATTTCCTCCGAGTAACTTCCAAGAAATTGCCGGATAAGCATGTCGCTTAAGGGCGACGTCCAATGCAACAGGATCACCCGCATCTGTTTCATCCCCGCCTGCATACATACTGCGCAACACAGGAGCTTCTGGCCTGAGCTTTTATGCCGCCCGCACCGTAAGCATGCCGTCACTCTTAGATTGAGGATGTTTTATCTTGGATGAAATCGGGGTATATGGGAAGTGGTCAAGATTTGTATTCACGGACAAGGAGCACTGTTGAGCTTGAAGCTCCAGGTTAATTTAAGGTTAGGCATTTGTGAGTGCCTGTGTCCTCTGATGACTGTTCACGTTTGCTTATACATACGTATGTGCATACAATCAATGTTTATGCTCACTGTGCAGATCCGTGGATCATACAGTTTAACCCTGCTGATGAGGAACAGGAGCTTCTCAGCAACATCACCAGGGAATCTAAAATAACTACCGTGAAAATCAGTGCTAGCAGAATCCCAACAATGAGCAAGACCCGGAAACTTTACGTACACGTTTAATCGTACGAGACACGTCCAATGCAACGCAGAGATAAGATCTATGATGAATTGTACGTCCAAACGCACCACCACAACTAACCTCCGGGAAAGAGCCGCATAGATGCATCCTTTACACTTGCAGATTCCGGCAGGGGAGGCGAAAGGCAAAGGCTGCGTCTTGTCTGGGTCATTCCCCCCCCGTCTCATGGATGCGCCCATGAATTGTATGTGACCACGAACATCAATCTCAGATCTTCCCCTTTCCCTTTCCCTTTTGTAAGAAACGCCTCTCTCCCGGGATCTGCTGATTATTCAATGTAAGACGTTTATTATTCCACGGGTTCGTTCCCAAATAGCCGAGGCGGTAGAATGACCCCCATGCTGCCGCAGATATACCTCCCTAGCAGCCATATCATATTAAGCATTTGGCATACCTCTTAGGAAGCACATTAAAAAAAAGAAAATTCACGGTTTGAACAAGACCTGAGCAGGTTGAGGTGCTCTTGTGTCAGTTAGCGCCCAGGTCAAGTTGACAGTTGCCTTGAACATCCTTTTATTTACTTTTTCCTTAGCAGCTAAGCGAGCTATTGGAAACTTGCGTCTCTTAAGGACATCATTACCGACCTGGTTGAAGTGTTCTCCCTTCATTGATTCAGAACAACTGAGTTATGTCAGGTTGATATATGTATTCATTGAATTAAGAAGAAGAACGACTTTAGTGCCTCTTCACATCAGACACTGGCGGGCCTTTGCCGGGTTTAAAACAAGCGAGAAGATTTATTGATCATGTTTCGTGAGATTTCGCCTCATCTCGCCTCGCATCAGGCCTAACCATATATTATCCGGTATCATATCCTAAGAACTCATGTATGCAAGGAGGTCATCAGCTCGATCTATCTAAATCACATTCCCCAGATGATGGACGGGAATGACTTGCAGATGAGAGGGAAAGGCAAAGAAAGGCACTTACGAATCATGTCTCACACACGTGTCTTGAACTTCATATGCCTTCCTAACTCAATTGTCACTTTCTTCAGGCAGCCGCAAATCAGCCATGGAACGCGAAAAAAAGAAAACCCCACGGAATTCCATATGCACAAATGTCGTGACGTTTAAAAAGGTGCCACTGCTATCGCTTGGGATGATATACCAAAACATAAAAACGGTATGCCAATATTCGCTGTTGCTGAAGGCAAGCTAGAGCTATCCCCTCGCCTACCTGACTCACTTCGTTTTTATCGACTCTCAAGAAATTAGTATGTTTGTCGATACGTCTGCATACAAAAGCGGGCAACGCATCTATAAGCTCATGATCACACGAGACCCTGGGTGAGGGGTTCTACATAAAGTCCTTTTCACCTAACATTTGACAACATTGAAATACATATGAAGACTTAGTCGCCATCGTAGTCTGGCGACCTCCACATACTCATAACTTGCAAACTCGGCCTCTCACTAGACCAAAAGATTGTAAAATACGTTACACTACTTGACAATTTCTTTTTGTAATTGAAAAGATATAAACGGGATACTCTCAGCATGATCCCAGGAAACACAAGAGCGGCGCTATGGTTAATAATAATATACACGGCTTTAAACGCCAACAAACCCAACCCTGATTTATCATGCCTATGTGATGCTTCTTAAAATGCGAACCACCGCCTAAGCGCGGCCTTCGCAGCATCGAGATTAGGCTCGCAGCCTTTATCGACAGCCCAAGCAACAATGCCGTCCGGTCTGATAAGCAAAGCCGCAAGACCACAGGTGTTATCCGCTTTTAGCGGGAGATACTTTATCCTGTCGCCATACGACTGGTCACCTTGGAGGAGTGATTTGAGTTCTCCAGCCTTCTCCGCGCTCTCCTCCTCAAAATTAACAAGCAAGCCCTTCGAATCCCGCATCAACGGGCCAAATCTCGTTCCATCAGCGAGTATGAAATCCGGGACGCTGCGTCCGATGACGGGATGATCGAAGAAGCTCTCACTCTCGTGGTCCGGATCCAGATTTGAATTCAGCGGATATCTGTTCGCGATGCCCCAGGCCCGTCCGACGAGGTACATGGTGCCGTCGCGCGTATTGATCAGCTCTTCGAGAATGGTGCGCGTGGCGCGGCCGTACGCGTCGGGCAGGAGGGCGGCGATCTGCGCCCGCGTGTACTCCATCACTTTGGTGCCGAAGGGTTTGCGCTCCTGCTCGTAGGTTTCGAGGAGAGCTTCCGCTTCTGGGTCACTTCCACCTGATGCTTTCTCTCTGCGGATGGCGGCGCCTAGTTTCCAACCTAGATTCATCGCGTCTTCGAGACCCAAGTTCAAGCCCTGTCCGCCAAGGGGCGCATGGATGTGGCCCGCGTCGCCGGCGAGGAAGATGCGGCCACGACGGTACTGCATTGCCTGCTTGGTGCGGTCTGTGAACGTATTCGCGCGGTGGACCTTCGTGATCTTAACATCGTTACGTCCCGTTACGCGCTCGAGCACTTCTTGCAGATGCTCCTGCGTTAGGTCTTGCGAGCGGTCGAACGCGCCGCCGTCAAATTCCATCAGGTGAATTAAACTGCCGTCGCTCTCCTCGATCCCGATCTGGCCCCATCCGGACTTGGGCGGCATTACGTAAAAACCCCCGTCAGTACAGACGAAACCCTGTTTCAGGCTCTCGACGTTCGTGAGCTTGCCCAGTATGGAGTAGGTGGTGTTCTTGGGCTCGGTGCCCACGAACTCGAAACCCGCCAGTTTGCGGACGGCGCTGCGTCCACCGTCGCAGCCCACGAGCCATCGGCCACGGAACTGCTCCTTTTTAGTCTCGCCTCCGTCCGCGTCTTGTACGCTCGCTTCTACTGTGACACTTGTCGTATTCTGCGGCAAGATGCTCGTGACGGCACGACCCCAGCGTATCTCGACGCCCAGCTCCTTAGCACGTTCTGCTAAGACGGTCTCCACGCGATCTAAGCTCGTAGTACGCATTGCGAGCGAGGGCCCTTCGAGACTGTAGGGAAACAGACTCAGGTCGAAGTTCGCTCGGTCGAACATGATTCCGCTAAAGTGACCCACCAATTGTCTTTGGCCCGGAGCTTTCACGCTGTCTTCTAGTTTCTGGAGCAAACCTCGGCGGTAGAATGCCTCGACCGAGCGCGTGTTTATGCCGCGAACACCGAGCGGTAGCTTCTTCCATGGCGAGGATGGGTTGAGGTCCCGCTCGAGCACCAATACTGCAGCCCCAGATAGCGCGAGCTCGCATGATACGAAAAGTCCGACAGGGCCCGCACCCGCCACGACGACGTCGTATAGCTTGTTCATTGTGGCTGCTTTACCGTATGGCTTAGGACGAGGTTGTATCGTAATGAGAATCGACTTCTGGCAGGCTGAAACGCAGCAACCCCTTGGTGAATTGTTGAATCGGTGTTAGATCTGCTTCTAGATAAACTTATCTTTCGGATCGTGGAAACGAGTTCCGTAATAACTACGTCGGGCAGCTTGAAGACCTCGCGGCCTTTATACTCAAATCCAAACCCATGCTGCATGCGTCGTTGCGGCTCCGCTTCGGTGCTCGCTCTTTAGACCCCTGGTCTGACTGCAATTGAAGGATCGTGGAGGTGATGTTTTACGCATTGTGCATACAGTGACCCTTATTCCCGGGTAACCCAGGAGACGCGTTGTCAAACGCATCATTGTTTTTCAAATGGAGACCGACTAGCAAGTCTCATATAACCTACCGCAAGAAAGACGTTGGAATAACTGTCGAGACGACCATGAGTTTTCGTCCTTCCAAGTTGTCGGCCGAATTAAGCGGCGGCGTCTCAACTTCGTTGGCGAATCAGAGTCAAGTCTCGGCCCTTGTGAAGGTCCGCGACACGGAGAACGGGGGCTTGGTCATTTTCCATCTCCGCTGACCCATTTCTAGCCTCCGACGGAGATAGATAATACCTACCTACCTATTATGACAAGGGTGTTCTAGGTTAACTAGTATTGGGCGCGTGGGTAATAACCAATTTTCGTGAGACGATTAGAGAAGAACCTCACAGCAATCGCAATCACAGTATCCGGCCAATCCTTGCCTTCTCGCCTATCTATATATTCAACCACAACTTCTCAACTCTCTTCACCATTGCCGCAGCATTCTACAGAAGCTTGCAATTAAGGTGGCCGATGCTTATGTCATCAGGGTTACGAAGACCATGTTATTAACAACAACAATTCTCCTCAACGGTCTGGGCTCACATCGATTCTAGCAATCTGAATTACTCTGAATCATTATGACAGCTCTATCAAATTGACCCGTTAACATCGAATATTAGGTACATAGCACTTCTCACTCGCCGATCACATATGTGCATCCTTGTGGTCCGACCCAAACCTCATGGACGCGACGGGCGTCCACGTCGATGCGATCGCCTACGGAATAGGTCGTACGAGTGGGATGGGGGTCCTTGGGGTAAGTGATAGTGAGCTGGCCTTCGATGATCAGGTGAGTCGTCAGGCCGCTATGGCTGTGCGGACTGTAATGTGCATTGCTGCGCAAAACTCATGCGGTCAGCCAGCCTCCCTTTTTTTGCCCTCCAACTCATCTTGTACTGCTTCATTCTCACTACTTATCTCGGTATCCAAATGGTTCAAAGTGTGTGTGGGGGAAGGTGACCTACGGAGCATCTGTCCAAGTAAACACGTTTGAAAACCCCCATGACTGGACCTCGGCCTCGCAGTCACTTTGGCTTTCCCCTGGGCGCGCCATGATTGATGGATATCGTCGCCGGATTGGGGTTTACGAGATACCTAGGTACTACGACCAAGCGCCTCTCGACGAAGCACCTGACCTCGGTAGGCAGTTTGTTAGGCAGGCACAGGTAGTTGCCTTATTAATTGTGGGGTTGCGTCCTCAGGTTCGACTGATGGTCTGTAAAACAACCAGGAATCAAGAGACGCTGGGCATGCAGGTTGGGCAATAGAAGCTGTGGCTGTGGACGTAAATGATGCAACCTCTTCGAATGTCTTTTGCTGTGCTAGTTGCTGTACGCTGTAAGCATTTCGCTCTCTGTGCTTGTCGTTGTGGTGGTGATGTTGTGGGGTAACTTCTGTTCGTTAACAAAAAAGCAAATCCAGCGCTAGGTAGTGCTCCCGTAGCCTACCTTGTCGAAATACCTATCCGCCTTGGCAGCTGACTTGCAGACGATGGCCGTTTAAGCAGAAAATTGCTACTACGTACCTAGTGAAACCACCAGCGAGGCACCTCGAGAGCCCCGAACGGGCTTCTGACAAGGATGGAGCACTGCCAGTGTCTCTGATGAGATGAGACTTGCAGCGATTGTCCCGTCCCTACATACATACAGAGGTAGGTACAGTAGTAGTATGCTAGAGATCTCCCCCCCGCCAAACTCCGCCTCCATGCACGTGTGTGCTGGTCTTCTTTGGCTGTTTGATTTGGTGGTATCATCAAGGGCCGGCAGTGCCTGCATCCCCTCTGCAGCCCCTCTGCATGCCAACACTGCGGTTTTGCTGTCGCCCCGGTCACACACACACGGGGACAGTTTAGGGGTCTAGTGCTTAAGCCAGTTAGACATAGTAGTCAGGATATTCATTACCGCGGGTCTTTATCACATAGGTAAGGATGATTTGTTGTGTAGAAGGCGGCGAGTGGAACGGCTTGTTTTATGATTGAACTCAATCAATCCAATGATTGGTATGCTTTGAGCCTGAACCATTTGGTAGCTTTGATGCTGATGTTTCCTACTGCCATCCAGCTCACAGTCGAGTTACAGCTACGTGGGCATTTTCACCCAATAACTAATTCCATTTGTAAGATTGCGGGTGAATTGTACGGGCATATGTTCCTGTTGTCGGCTTATCGAGGAGTTAGCATGTAGGTACATGCCTCCAGATTACGGTTTTGTGAGTTGAATTGGATGCTCTTGGACACAGCGTATACATAATATGTAGGTAAGTACTATACATAGGTATCTAATCCAGTTATGGTATCCTGCTCCAGTTCAGCGCACCATTCTGACAAGGTATCCCTGTAAGCTTGCTCAGCCCCCAAACCCATCAAATTCTCTGAGTGCCATATGGCCACCCTACCACTGTACAGATGCAGGTATCACATCAAGTTTCTGAAAGCGGCAACGCATGTTCCACTGTGACGATATTCCATTCTTTTCGTTATTAAAGCATTGCAAATGCATGCAGATGCACATACGTAGGTTCGTGGGAAAGAAACGGTGATCCCGTAAACCACAACATCTCCACCCATCGACATGGTAGTGAATCCGGATTCCTAGCCCTATGGGTGATTGTGTTGCTTGGCAGCTTGGCTAAGGAACGCGAAGCACCTAACTAAAATGCTGTACATCTGTACAGCTCCAGATACTTTCTTCAGCAACTGGAATGGTGGGGTCCCCGTTGAGTGCCATGGAGCTGGACCCAATCTGCTAAGCTACATCAGGTATCATTCGATGTCATCGAGACTCGGATACTTTGAACAATGAGGCTAAGGCCTGAGCTGAACCGCCCTAAATCACCAATCTGTACTAAGTACGGGGCTCAACCCGCCAGGTAGCCTGCTTACCTACTTATACAACCAGAAATCCCCAGCTAGATGTACGCTGTCTAGCTGGAGCTGATATCGTATTACCTAACAAAACTCTATCCTTGAATATCAACGACTTTCCACCCTGCTCTTCATCTATCTCCCTTTTCCTCTCTTTTTTGTGTCAGCGTTACCTTCTTCTCAAACCCGAGTCACAATTTGCTGTTGAGATTGCGAACCTTTTCTCCTGGTCCTTTCATGTGTCACACAGTTTCCCTCTTACTCGATTTGCTATGACATTGCTTACTGAAAAATCTTGTTGTCCGCTCATTGGGCATATCATTGTTCCTTAGTAGAAAATAAATGATTTTCGGCGGCAGAACACCGTGCTCCACGAGAGCAGGAACTGTAAGCCATGCCTCGTTCTCGACATCAGAGTAGCAGCAAAGCTAGCATGTGTTTTCCGGTACGGATTGATTGCTGTTTTGCCAGCTGCCTCCATCACTACTGCTCTGCTTCTTTGCTGATATTGGCCTCCCTAGATGCGAAAGCCCCTGGCCGAATCCTCGCCGCGCCGCCGCCTAACCTTCAATGCTCACGGTACCGAAGCCATTTCCTCTCTCAAACGCGCCCTCAATCTAGCGCTATTCATTACGCCCACCGTCATCCACCTTCACGGCGATGGAAGCCCCGGCGGCAAGAAAGACATATACCTGAGCGCTGCTATACAGCGTTCTTTACGGAAGCTATACGACGACCTACGCCGTGGTGAATACACGTTAACACGCGAACGCTTTGAACACTTCTTGGAGATCGAACAGGGGGAGCCACATGGCAAGGTCTCCGAAAGACTCACCGAAGATACTTTCAAATTTGAACAGTTCCTCGGGGCGTGGTGGGTGCGGTTCGGTCTCGGCGCAGAAAGACCGGTTTCGGTTACCGAGAAGGACTTGACAAAGCCCATCAGCAATTACTTTATCGACAGTAGTCATAATACGTACCTACCGGGCAACCAGCTAAGCGGAAAAGCCACAACAGAGACTTACAAGCGCGCCCTTCTGGAGGGCTGTAGATGTGTCGAGATCGATGTTTGGGATAATACCGCCGACCCATCTCCCGAAAAGTCCGTCGCCGGATCCCTTCATGGCTCCCGATCACCACACTCGCGGCAAATTTCGACGAGTAGCTTACACACGACCGCAGCTCATCTCAAAGGGCTTGTGGATGAGAAGATTGAGCAGACGCGACAATTCCTCGGCGTTGAAAAGAGCCATAGCCGTAACCCAAGGTGCAGCAAGTTCGGGGCATCAGGCTGGGCACGTCCCGAGAATGGTACGATCCAAGGTTCCGCCAGTGGCCAGGGGGCTCTCCTCGAGCAGCCTCCCACTAGATCTAGGCAAGTCCTCCCGAGAGACGAGCCCATTGTCATGCATGGATACACACTCAATCAACCCATAGGGTTTCGCCAAGTGTGCAAAGCAATCCGCGAAGCCGCTTTTACGACCTCAAATCTTCCCCTTATAATCAGCCTTGAAGTACATGCTTGTCAAGAGCAGCAAGAGAGCATGGTGCAGATCATGAAGGAAGAGTGGGAGGGATTGCTGGTCGACAAACCCCACGAGACATGTCCCAACGGTCGAATGCCCAGGCTCGAAGAGCTGCTTAATAAGATACTCGTCAAGGTCAAAAAGGCATCCCTGAGTGCTGAAAGCTCAATGACGATGGGCTCATTGTCTCCAAGAATTGTAATCGATGATGACGCGGCTTCCGGATCGGAGGATGATCGGTCAACCAGAAAGCTGCCGAAAGTTCCTATCTGCGAAAAGTTGAGCCAACTCGCTGTGTATACTCATAGCGAGCACTTTGACACTTTTGAGGCCGCTAACGCAAAGATTCCCTCTCATATCTTCTCCATCAACGAGGACAAGATCTTGGACATCTGGGAATCAAAGCGAGCCGAGCTATTTGCACATAACCGCCACTTCTTTATGCGGGCTTATCCCAAACCTACACGCTGGGATTCGTCCAACTTTGACCCCTCCCAATTCTGGCGTAAAGGTGTTCAGATGGCGGCGATGAACAGACAGAAGTGGGATGAAGGGATGATGCTAAACAGAGCCATGTTCTCCGGAGAGCACGGCTGGGTTCTCAAGCCTGTTGGCTATCGCAGCAACGAACCAGAAATGAGTGAGCAGGACAGTTGCCCTTCTTATCGCACATTCGACCTCATCATCACCGTTTTGGCGGGGCAGCATATCCCACTCTTAGAGGGCATGTCACGGGACAAGGCAAGCTCCCTGCGTCCGCTAGTGAAATGCGAACTACATCTCGAGAAAGTCGAGGAGCGATCAACCAGCTCAAAGGAGGGTGGAACCAAGACGCGCACTACCGAGTGGAAGAAACAAACAGGTAGCGGGTCCTCAGATCACCCTGAATTCAGTCCACAAGACTCGGAACTTTGTTTTAAGGGCATTCATAAGGTCGTTGAGCCGCTTAGTTTTGTGAGGTAAGATTCTTCTTCTTTCTTCTTTCTTCTTTCTTCCTCGACTTCGAAGGCACCCAACCACCACAGTTCATATCCAAAATGAAGAAACGAGCTGCCACATTTAAATTTCCGTGAAGCGGGGAGGCGAGAGTTCGGATTCCGCTACGGATTATTTAACAGTAACAAACCGAGATAACGACAACAACCGCGCGGGCACTCATATGCGGCAAGGCTGTGAAGAGCTATCGTTCCCCTTTCCATCTCCTTTACTTTCGTGTCCATTTTCCCCATCCCTCGCTGCTGCCTAACACATGCCTCGGCCCTTCCCAGTCCCTGCCGTTCTTAGTATTGATCTCTCTGTGTATAGATTCCGGGTTGAACACGAGCCGTCTAGGATGCAACCTCTAAAAGAAAACTTTTCGAGTTGGGCATGCATCCGCCTCGACCGTCTGGCGACCGGCTACAGACTTGTCACGCTTCTGGACTCGGACGGCAACGAGACTGAGGGACTTTTATTGGTGAAAGTGCTCAAGAACTACCGCTAGTCTAATATGACACCTCGACAGATGATGCAATACTGCGTTATGCCTTCGCAAATGCCTCACTAGGTTCACTCTTGCCGACACATCACTTGCACTACAGTCGCGCCAGACGGCTGCTTCTTATCTGTCGATTTTCATATGCCACGAATACAAGATGGCCAATTATCTCTGAATTCAATACGACAACCCCCCCCGTCGACACAAGCTAGATCTCCCTCTCTTGGTTTTTTCCACCACATCGCGGGCTTAGACATGCATGCATATCCCCCCTTTTCCCTGTTCTTCCTACATCCTCTTTGTTATCCATTACTCTTCCTTTTTGTTATTTGTCAGGCGGTCAGTCAGTTTTAAGATTCGCTCGGAGTTATTCATCATTGGTAGAATATAGGGAAAAAAAATACTTTGGCTTGGCTTTGGCTTGGATACCCCAAAAACGGCAACTTTTTTTTTCAGTTCGCTAAAGAATAACGAACAGCCGCTTGCATTTGTGCATTTACATTGATCAATCATACCAATCAATCAGTCTCTTCCTCTTTCCCCTCTTTTTGGAGGGTTTTTTTTCTTGCCAAGGGGCCCATGGAAGGAAAGGGTTGAGCTGGACTGGGCTGGGTCCTGTATCTTGGTATTGATATTAGATATTTGGGAAAGGGAAAGGAAAGGAAGGGAAGGGAGTTGGTTTATAGAGCTGACAAAGGATACAACATCGCGTGTCTGCATGTTTGCAATAGAGGATAAATTGTTTTCTCTCTCCCTCATGGTTAACGTTTAGCCTTTGTTTGTCTCTTCACCTCTGCCTCGTCTGAACAGATGTCATGTCAACATCAACGAGTGTTATTATTGTGCTCCAATGATCATAGACAGAACGATTCGTTCGTTTGGCTCACACTATACCAAATTATACTATACCTACTACGTTAACGGTGGCAGTCTCTCTTGTTCTCCAAATATGATATCCGCTCTGCAGTATCCTGTTTACTACGAAGTACACCCTACACTGTACAGCAGTTGGGGCCAAAATCACACATTCTGCCAAGACTCTCTCTATACACGGTCTACCAGGGTTCAGTCGCACGTTAGTTCGTAGTATCACATAATCATGTTAAGCGCTATGTGCTGCTATGAGCCCCTAAAAGCTCGCCTTCTGACGTGCCACTGTGAGGTGATAGAAAGCTACTACGCATGTTATAAGCATAACTAACCAAGTGAGGCGCACTTTGAAACACAGTTTCCTTGGTTACTCAGATCGTACGGTCCCTCAGGTCTTGGCAGAATGTGTGTGATTTTGGCCCCAACTGCTGTATGGAACCTGTCCATCTAAGCCCGAGATGTCGGCTAAGCAACTCACTTGTGTACGCCCACCTTTGTCCCCAGAGTCTACGGTCGGGTCTGACTAGCTGCCTACACCGCCGAAGCCCGTAAATTCCGCCTTCCTCACTACCTAGTCAGTCTACCTAGATGCGTTACAGATGTCGTCAATAAGATAAGAGAGCCAGTCACGAGGGGGTGCCAACGTACTCCAAATATCAATAATACTTGCTCCTGCAGATTCATGGCCGGACCAATTGATCCTGATAGGTTAGACACCTGAGATCAGTTAGATCTGGTCACGTTACATTACGTTAGCTTAGATCAGGTATGTAGATGGTATGTATGCAGACTAGTCAGCCTGCCTACTCAGTAGGTAGGGAAGTTAGGATAAACCTGTCTGTCTATTCTAGCTCCAATTTTGTCATCGCAGAAAAGATGGTAGTGCATGAGATACCATGGGGTGTATATGCGTGCGAAGACGTATGTATGCAGATTATGTTATCTTGGTCCATCGGGGCCTGGAACCATGCAGCCATCGTATCGGAGCGCATCGCGGTGCACCGCGGTGCAGTGGTGGTTAGCTAGTACGACTAATGTCCGCTCTTAGAGGATAGTTCGCCCCTATGGTCGATATTCTTGGTAGCTTCCAAGGTTGCCGCTTTATCGTCAGTACTTATACCGTATACAGTAGTTTGTGTAGCCAGCAATGCAAGCAAGTGAGTACCTACCTAACCTACTCGTACATCTTTACGATGGCAAGAGGTACTGTGGGTCCGAGTGCGTTCTGCTTTGGGGAGCACAGAGAAACGTAAGAAAGAAAAGACCTTTGTATGACGATCAGACGCCAATGCCCTTGTCTTCCGCTTTCTGTTGTGACAGAATACAAGCGTTGACTCCCTTTGGTTTTCCTAAAGAGAGCGCGTGGACCTATGGCCAGGCGCAAATCTCCACGTGGAGGAACTCACATAGACAGCCGCTGGGCCACTGGCATCTCAAACCAATGTATTGAAAACTGCTCAAGGCCTTAGGTAGACAAGGGGAGCCTCAGATCTAGGGTATTGCGGCGACAGGGGATGTCCTGTGGAACTGAAATCCGGAAAGTAGCTAAGAAACTACCTGGTGAGATACGGGTGAGCTGCCAAAGATACAGGCGATATACACATCGGAAAGTGGGCATCAGGCATTTTGATGGCCCTCCACAACCCGCTCGAAGGGGCAAGTTCGGAGTACCGCAGGCTCGGGGCTGAAGGCAAAAAACGGGCTCACAGTCGCATTCCGTTAGTGAGAAGCATTGCATCTCGGGCTGTTAATATGCCGTGTGACAGTCAGTGGGGACAGTCTGGGTCGTATCATGCAGGTACATGAGTAAGGACCCGGTTGCGGACTCACCAGAATATCCTCTCCTATATGCATTCCAAACCTGCAGAAGCCCATGGCCTCAGTCAAGGAAGTGAAGAACGGTCGTTATATCAATATACTCTCAAAAATCGAACAGACTCCTGCAAAAATCTGCTGGACCGCTGCTGTAAAACACAGAAGGTCCGTGTCTTAGCGCTCTTCCCATACCACTGGTATGGCGAGGGCCAATGTATAGAAGCCTAACCTATGGCGGTTTCTCTTCGCATGTACCCCTGTCTTGGGCACCGCTCGAATCAAATATCCAGATCGGGCCCCGGAAAAGCTGAGCGGTATTTATATACGGAGGTGTTCCCGCACATCTTACATACTATCTTGAACCATGTATACTACTGCACACGCCTAGACGATCGTCCAAGACAAGACTGCAGGCGAGAGTAATAAGACTCTTTGTGAGCTTCTCAGGGTCGTGTATCCTCATCCTGATTTAGTGGGTCGAAACGAGTAACACGTTCCTGTAGTGAGCTACGTGCTTCGTAGTAGTAGTTATAATTACCCTAACTCAGAAGCATATTCGCCATAGCTTTATCTTCCTTGCATATTTACCTGTATCAGTGTCAGAAATCTTCGTGATACCACTGATAAAGGATAGCTTACAACGATTCTTCAGTCTTCAGTGCCCTGTGTTTCTCGTAGGTAGTAGGACGGTGCTGGCGTCGGCGGTCGTGGTGACGGGCCGGGAAACGAGCACGTTATTAGTGCTGAGCCCGGCGCTGACCTTATCCGTGCTATTGGGTGAGCCTGACCGAGCTACCGGACACTGAACTGAAAACGCGCACAATGAGGAGTCATTTTAGTTAATAGGTCGATCATTAGAGCTAGACAGCCAAGATTGGGCAGCCATCGACTACTGAATGTGACCTAGAGGAGTTCGGTGCCTAAAGTGCAGATGTGTTCGAGCACCTGAAACGTGGGTCAGGCAGCTCGACAGGAACGGAGCTGGGCAGCGCAAGCAATACCGAACAGCATGTTACCTACCTAGGTAGTTCAAGCAAAGCAACCGAGGCTAAAGGAAAGCATCGACCCAGGGGTAGATGATGTCGAATCGTGATTTCCACCCCTACATCTCCGAACTTCTGATGATCTGCGCCTACGTTCATTGAACACTGCCACGGCACTTAATAATGAGAGGAAGATAAAGTAAGTAACATGGCGTGCCTGGGTGACTGTAACCTCGCCCACATATGACGTGCTTTCAGTAGACGCTCCGAACCTTGGGACTCGGGACGGGGCGGGCGATCTTCTAACAAACCCCCATATCCCCCCAGCCTGCTACGAGATAATAAGCACGCGAAAGGCTCCACACATATGTCGTGTGACGTGGTCGAATCTGACCTTTATGTATCTTCGTAGTTTCGGTTGTAAACGTCATCGACAATCGAGTATGAAGGGAACTGGTCACTAGTCAAGTGCGTGGGGACGCGGGATAGGAACGCGAATATTGAGCGCCAAAGCGTTCGGGGGTGGGCATTATGGTAACAGCCGCCGTAGGCATATCCCGACATTTTGATACTCGTCGGTATTACGTTGCCCTTAGTTGTTGGCGGACTTATGGAAGAAGCTAAAGTAAGAGTGTGGTCATTGTAGCGTTGCCAAGGGAACGACATCGGCTCGCCGTATTTAGTCTGTAGCTCCGCCGGTTCCGCGAGACACAATGTGGGGAGTCCCTTCTCTGGGTCCTTCATTTTTTATTTCCTTGATGTAGGTACCACATGAGTTCCTGAGTTTACAATACTACGTTAAAGCTCCCTTCTGGCTGTGAGTGATGCGTCAAGCAGTCGTACGGCAATAATTCTTGAATATGGACTGGTGGAGTTGAACTGCCTGCTCAGTATGCTGTACAGTAAGTGGTATCATAAGCATAGGTGGCGTTCCTCTCGCCAAGTCCAGGGAGAAGACTCGGAATGTGATATATCATCTCGGTATATTGGGTCAGCAAAATGTCAGATCCAAGAGCTGAATAACTGAACTTGCTTGCAGATAGAAAGATGATGTACTGGTTACCACACCGGTAAATATACTGGTGGCGCTGGGGTGGATATCCATGTAAACACCTACTGTATGTCATCAACTCCGGTGTGAGTCTTCACTTTGTTACTGCTACCACTTCCAATCGTACCGGAGCAGCTGTTTAGTTCCTACGAAGAACAAGGAGGGTTGATGGAGATCCGCCGGAACCGAGTGGCAATATTTATTGTACGCTGGTCCGTTAAGCGAAGGTAAAGACCGGCATGAGGGAGCAATACAGGAAAGGGAGAAATTGTCCTTGGCCCGCATACAACATGAAATGATGATCACGGTGGGAAGTAGAAATCGTCGGCGGACCTGAATACAGCCTGTCCTGTTTGAAGACAACAAGGGGCCTTAACAAGTTCAATCGCTCGGCAAAGATTGATTGTCCTTGTTTTAGCGTACGTAATCTTTACTTCTCACGGTTGAGCAACTGGGTCAAACAAAAAGCAATAACGTTTTGCAGTGACCGGCCATAATCGACCATCTGAGAGTATAGTACTTCGTACCGGATACTTTGCTGGTGAAGCAACTCGACATCGAGTTTGGGGGCTCGGAAGCCCCGAGGCTTGGTATGCAACGACAGCTCTGGCATGTTTTCGGCAGATTTCACATTTGCGGCCTCGGATATGGCGAATAAACGCTCTAACAGTGTGAGGACAGAACAGCAACAGCATAATATATCATCAATGAGCCATAACTCGGCTGGTCCTCGCAACAGAGGAAGTCGAAAGTTGAAAAGTATAACCAGGACACGCCCGTTCCTTGTATTACATGAAAAGGAGCGCTAGCCAGCCTTACGTGACCAGCTTACTTCTTTAGGTTAGTTTATTAAAGGGGCAAGGATACAGTAGGAGTTGGTGGCGATCATCATATTCGTACCGTGGCTAGCGTCGAATAAATGCCCAATTTAGTTATAAATTTAGGAGCCATCAGCAATGGCAAATGTTGAAGGTGCATACTGTACAGCTGGAGGTAGGCAGGCCTGGGAAACTGCAAGCAGCAGTTAACGCAGTACGCAGAAGGCTAGTCTTACAAGCCACTCCACGTTTAATAAGTCATCTGACCCAAAGCAATGCGAGGAAGTCGTGGGGAACAGGAAAGGGAGGGAATGGGGGGAGGGAGAAGGCGAATCAAGTATCAATGAAGTGTCACTAGCAGTAACTTACATGATAGTAAGGTAGCCAAGGTGAAGGAAGCATGGCGGTGGCGTTGAAGGGAACTGCTGTGTTGATGACTATCACTGCGTCCGAGATCGCCTTAGCATGCGAGCTCGATAAATCGCGAGTGCCATTGGAATCAATCCGCAGCACAGGTAGGACACCAGTGATACATTCTTTTCCTTTTTATTTTTTTCATTTCTGTATTATTAATTTCGCGTTGTATACCGCGGTTGCCGGGGAAATTCTAGAATTGCATCACCTTTCATGCAACTTAGAATATACCATGGAAGCATAGTGTAGTATTACTCCTGCGTCTACAGCAGGGACAACTGGGATTTGAGCTGTGAGGGTTACTCACCACCTTACCCTGTATACACGACTACCGGCCCACATCACTCCAATGGATGACAGTCTTTACTGTCAAATGTGTATGCACGTGGCAGAAAAACGCCTGTGAGAAATCCATAAGATACCTATGCATTCACTAATAACAAGCTTACAACAACTCCGGGAGAGCCAAGATGCAGATTGCTTGCGTTATGTATGCCATACCTAAGCTAGGAACGTACGGGCCTAGCTTGGTATCCGTATGTACTGTATGCTGTGAGTCGATCACCTCTTCCACTTTTCTTGGTGATAGATTGGAATCGAAATGTTCGAAGCCATCATTGTTATTATTAGCTCGCCTCGATGATTTGCCAGACTATGCCCAGCCATAATGAGGCATGCAACCTCATGCACCTAATAATGCCCACAGGCTACCACTCCTACCTATCAAATACCTCTCTATCTGCTTGCCTACACCTTCTCTGACCGCCAATCGTGCAAAACCGGTGCCACTTGCCTGTAATATGTACCTACCTAACCTATATTCCCAAAATCTCTACCTTGCCTGCTGACACATTCTACATATGCAGGTAAGTACTACCGACAAGGCAAGACCTAGGTAGATGTCCATCAGATGATGCAAGTCTCTAGATCTATGGGATCTGTCACCAAACACACCATAAGCATCGACACTATGCAAAGTTGTTGAGGATCGATCTCTTATGCATTGGTGTAATCGCCCGCCCCCCTTAGCCTTCACTCGCAACCAGTCCAAATGATTCCAAAAGACTGTGATTGGGGGACGCCGAATCTAGTCCGGTAGAGTGTTATTTGCCATATGTGAGGAAGAACCATGCATTATCCCGGTATCTACAAAGGAGGAGACGAATTAACAGGGGAAAGCAATTATTCTTACCTATCCAAGGTAGGAAATTTCACAGTCGTCCACCGTGATGCTCGGGCACCGTTCTACGTCCACCTTTGATGCATGCCTTTCCACCTAACAAGAAGCTTGCCGGTTACACCTTGCCGACCCTGCCGACACTACCGCTGTCAATTCTCAATCCCTTTGGCCAATCACATCGTGTAATGTCTGTGATCGGCTTTTGCGCCGAATGGCGCCCGTGAAGCAGCCTTGAATGGTGCCAGCTCGGCGGAGCTACTTGTATTGCGTTGATCCAACGGCCACGTTCTGATAAACCGGTTAACTCTATTGACCCTGTTGACCTTTCCTGCCGGTATTGTTAGTCTGTTCATGCCACAGCGTCGGCTCCAGCGTGAGCCCCATATCGGCGCAGCTGTTCTCGGACGGGGAGCTAGACTAAGAACGAGACTGGAAGCGGGATATAGAGAGCAAGGTTGGGGTATTATTCAGCCAAAGTTGCTCTTCAAACCTATGAAATCATCTCTTACCTTGGTGTGGCATAGCAAAGAGCGTGGCCATATGATCAATTCGCGCTTGAACATGTCTCGTGAGCTTTCGGGAGTGGCTCCTCGTGCAACTCATGCTACGTTGCCGGGACATAGTTTCCCTTGCCGCCTAACTTTGGCCCGATAACCTCCTCCTACTCCTCTACTTGTTGATCGTGGCCGGATAGGCACATACATGATCCGCAATGCTATCTGTCGAGTTGTTTCACCGCTTTCGTGACCCACCCGATAGGCAATGGGCGATTCGCATGTGTCAACAGATTCAGTCGTCTACCTACGGGTTTGGGACACAAGACTCGGGACTCCTCCGAAATCCCAATGTCTCGAGGCCTATATAATGAAACTAAAGACCCCGTCATCTCTCTCTGAAGCTGTCTGGCTGCTCACCACTCATCGCACAGAGCATTATCTACGGACATCTCCTCAAACAACTTGTTCACACTCTTTGACAAACGACACATCATCACGACAACTCCCAGTTTCACAATGTGCAGCTCAACTTCTAGCAACACTACCAACGTAGTGAATATGTCTGGAACTGTAAAGCGCCCCTACCCACTGCCTGAATCTTTGCTAACTTTTATTAAAGGCGCCTGGTAAACGGTGCCCAACTTGCCAAACAGCTGGGAGAGAGGTGTGGGTTTTTCCTGGACGAAGCTGCCATATATGCGCCACTTACGTCTCCTGAGAAAGGTAGTTTGGCATTACTTTCAGCGAGATGGACGCTAGCTGACTAGAATTAGAGCATTATCGAAACGCGGTTACAAAAGACCACGCCGCATCGTGCCATATTATATGGCATTTGCTCTCGTTCGGTCGTAAACTCTCAATACCGACTCGACCAAATTTTTCCAATGGCACACATTCGCTTCAATCCTCCCTCATGGCACCGGTCCTGAAAGCTGATACGGCCTGCTATTTCGAATGTAGTGGTGAATCAGGCTGTTAAGCTCGCGCTCAAAGACTATGACGGGTGAGGTTATGCAAACCAGTCGCTTAAAATTCCTTGTATTCCTTCCTCACTTAGGACGTTTCGGTCCGATGGAAGAGATAAGGGGTTTGAAGGAGACCAACTTCGATGTTTTGAACATCCCTTTTCACATTTGAAAGTGAAGGTTTTTCAGGCTTGCGAGTTCAAGATAGCCGGGGACGTCAGACAGTGAAGTTGGTGGCCGCTCAGATGATATTTTTTTTAGCCGTAGGCGCCAGATGTCCATTAAGGTAGAGAGAAAATACATCACTATTCGTAAAGAACTGAGCTACCGTCTCGCATTACCTGGAGTTGAATGTTGCACTTCCCTTTCTGTTGATTCGAGTTTCTCTGAAGAGTCCATGGTTCGAATAAGCCCCGGTGACAGTACTCCGGGAGTAGTTGGGTGGGCTGATGGCTCAGAATCAGAGATATCTATTAAGGCATCAGCGGTCCACCATACTATTGCAACGGTCAATGTTACTTGGAGGTTACTGTAAGTAGGAAGCATAAAAAGGCATACTTGGGCATTAAGTGTTTATACATCCTGAGCTGCACGATGCAAATTGGATGATTGGGTGCCGAAACATGGGTCAGAGACATCCAGGGTAGTGTCCGGGGTCGTATCCAGAGGTACGACACCCCACAAAGGAAACTACCAGACGGTGATAGGTTACTTACCGGCCGCTTGTAGCGAAAGACCACCAAGCATGCAACGACAAGGTGCAAGAACTTACCTATACTGGCTAGACTAGAGGAAGCTGCAGCTGCTTGATGCTACTGCTCTGGCAACATAAGTAAGTGAATAGCAACTTCCTTTAGAGCTCACTTTGCAACGTATCAATGCCAACGTCTCTGTATATTAACCCACGCTCATGAGTTTACATTCTATTTTCCCTGTTAAATCACTCTGACCTGCTGCTTCCGTCTCCTGTCTCGGGGGGAGCAGTACAATGTCTTTTTTCGCTGTTTCCACTCACAGCCACCACGCATAGGCGCTGAGTGAATGAAACCCATGATCTTTTGTTTACTATACGATACCACTGGCTCGGGTCTCCTTTGTGACCGTTCTGATTACAATACTCGGCGATGGCCTAGCGGGCAACTTCAAAAAAAAGTCGAGGACCCTGCGGCTCTGTATACAGACACACCGCCTTCTCTACAAATAAATCTTGCTTCGTCATGGCTCAAATTCATCCAAGCACGCGAGATCATTTAGGAAGTATCAAACGCCGAATCCCATCCTATGGCACGCTAAGGGCGGCCACGAGAGCATATCCGTTCCGCCAGTGGTATACCAGTAATCAGGGCAAGTGGCCACGTAGATACTAAACTGTGTGTCAAAAACTCTTTTTCGCAAAAATGACTAGAATGGTCTATGATGTTATAGCTTTGTTTTCTTTTCTTTTTTTCCTGTTCAGCCTGACCCCCCATAGAACGAGTATGAGGCTACTAAAGGGACCAGCTGACAGCCTAGCTGCCTACTAGCTACCTATATGCATAGGGGTCAACCTCACCGATAAACGATGATACCACAACGCATCGACCAGAGAGAAAAAGGAAGGGAAAAGGAAGGAGGTCGCGACCGTATTGTTTCGACCGAGCCACCGCTGAGAAAAAAA